>ERZ808274.105-NODE-105-length-47338-cov-3.897342_pt1 | contig 47338 bp, 42 predicted proteins | sample MGYA00521277_ERZ808274 | MGnify/ENA primary metagenome ERZ808274 (study PRJEB31516, sample SAMN03275597) | gut metagenome | biome: mammalia-associated habitat; material: feces | host: Papio cynocephalus | place: Kenya | collected 2012-07-28 ... | reverse complement strand
TGTTCCATTTTGTGGTTGAGTCGCTGTTCCATTTTGTGGTTGAGTCGCTGTTCCACTTTGTGGTTGAGTCGCTGTTCCACTTTGTGATTGAGTCGCTGTTCCACTTTGTGGTTGAGTCGCTGTTCCACTTTGTGATTGAGTCGCTGTTCCACTGAATAGATTTTTTATGCCTGATGCTAATGTAGATATATCCTTTTCAATCCAGTCTACGATCTTCTTTGCAATACCCTTTGCATTATGTGCATTATATCTTAATGTGGTTTTTATTTCCTCTTCATTCATATTTTCCGAGAAATCTTTTGATAATTTTGCTGCAGTATTATTCTTTATATTCTTACCCAAGAAGAAATTTTTAATTCTTTGGAACAAACTCGTATTGCTTTCTTGTGACTTGGTAGGTTGTTGACCTTTTATAGGAGTCTCTAATACTTTAAGTAAAGCTTGTGTTGCAGGTAGAATATTTTTGTATTCTTTATTAGCAGCATCATCACTACCACCTTTAGTTTCCCATTCTTTTAATTTATTAACTAAAACTGTAAGCTTCTGCTGATTAATCTGTTTTTGAGTCCCAGAATCATCACCTGGAACATTTTCAAAAATACCAGCTAACGGTACTGTATTTTCACCAACTTTAGCGGCACCAAATTCTTCTTTATAGAAATTCGATTTGAATCCGTTAGCAGCATCACCAGGGAATTTACCAATTAATCCGCTCGCATATTTAAACATTTGAGCAGCATTCTCAAATTCAGTAGGTGTTTCATATGCATCTAATTTAACGTTTTTAAGTATAGTAGATACTTCTCTTACTAATGACATATATCCGTTAAATGCTTCAGCATTTGCAGAACCCTTCTGGATTATAGTTGTACTTATTGCAGTTCCCCAGATCTTATACAAATCATCAAGTTCTTTTTCGTTCGCATCATCCTTTGTTACTTGATACGTATCTTTTTTCTCTTTATCTTCTTTGTCTTTCTTTTCATCATTTTCATTATCATCTTCAAAAAGAACTCTAATATCGTTCTGATATAAGCCTAGACATTCTGCTAAATTAAAATTCTCTTCATTATCATTCATCATAATAACAGATTCAGATTTGGCTGCAGTGTCATTTTTAGCAGTATCTGCTGGCAATGTTCCTTTGAGTTTTTGTAGCTGTAGTTTATAATCATTTTGAAAATTCGTTCGAAACTTATCCATTTTAGTTTGCATATTGCTTACATTATATTTATTTGGATATTGAGAATTTGTATCAAACGATATTTGTATGAACTCGACTATTGTTTTTAAATTTTCTTTTAGATGAGGTATATCGGAGAATTTTGTATAGTTAGACAAATCTATAGGATTGGTCCCAAGAGCTTTATCAAGTAAGTCTGAAAACTTCACATTATCATTTGCATCCGCGGGCTTTTTTTTATACCCCAATTTCTCAAGAATCTCACTCTCTAATGCTGCTTTATATCCTCCATTTGTTGCTCTATCCTTTACTGAGTCAGAATTAACATCGAACTCAACATAACAATCGGCTTCAAGGGCTTTAAAAATTATATCGTGATATTTAATAGCCGATTTACGTTCAACAGGAATCTCTTTTTCTAACCATTCACCCTTTTCAAAATCAGCTTTAATTTCATTCCACAATTTAGCATTAGCTGAATCTGATTTTGTGGCTTTACTGGCAGATCCCTCTTCACCATCACCACCGAACAATTTCTTAAAGAAGTTTTTAATGGCTTCCCAAAGTTTTTCAATCCATCTAAACGGTGCAAACTTACTATATTTTCCACCCTCTGTCGGATCATCATCGCTACTACTACTTTTTTTATCGTCTTTTTTCTCATCTTTCTTTTCGTCTTTTTTCTCTTCTTCCTCCAATAATACTGTCAACGAAGTATTGAAAGAATGCTCTAAATATGATTCATTTAAAATAGATATAACAATAGAACATTCTTCGACTATATCTTCAGTTTCATCATACGATGTATCTAAATCGGAATATGCAGCTTTACTAGCATTATTGGAATCATAATTAACTTCTACAGGAAGATATTTCTGAATTAATAAATGAGCCAGTACTGTAACTCTACAACTAGATTGCAAAATAGATATAAGTTTATTTATTTTATGACTAAACAAGATCACATTTGAATCTATGATATTCTGCATACTAGACAGACACGTATCTAAAACTCTCCCAATATTAGTAGATATCGCAGAATAAGATTCTTCTATTGATACATTAGTATCGATATCTGGTTTAGAGAAAGTTGCGTATATACTATCAGCAACAGTGTCAATACATTTCATAAATCGTCTAAACACATCATCATATTGCACTTTGCGATTACTTATATATTGAGAAATTCTGGAAGAATGCTCAAGATTATCACAAGCTAATCTATATAATTCACAACTTAACTCTGTATCATGATAGGATTTATCACCAAAAGATTTCTCGGCCATGAAGATGGTACTCTTCATAGGTGCCGTTTTATCATAATCATCATCATCGCGAGTAGAGATAATTTCTAATTCATCTTTGTCTTTATTAGAGAAAGCTTTAATCTCTTCAATATCGTAGCTTTCATTATATCCTCTAGTATAATATTTACATGCTTCATTTACATGATCTAAATGGACATTCTTTAGTAATCCAAAATCAGGGAATGTTCCTTGCAAAAGTTTAGGTGTACATGCAATATCTGTAATACGTACACTCAATTCACTAATATCCGCTCGAGCTAATGCTCTATTCAAAAACTTCTCTCGCTCATAAATGGAATAGTTTTTGAAAAGACTATCTACGCTAGTATTATTTATCGCTGTAATTTTGTCGATAGCTTGATCAATACCTAGAAAAATCTTTTCTTTTAATCCAGAAATGGCATTTTTTGTACTATCAATTACAGTAGTAAATTTAGAATATAATTCAGCAGATATTTGTGAACGTCCAATAGTTTCTCCAGATATACTATCGATAGTAGATAAAATATCTCTATTATTTCTGATAATAGAATTAAAATCTACAATTGCATTTATTAATGAAAGATTCGTATATTGATTTTTTGGTTGGACATAAACAGACCCAACAACACAATCATCACAAGAATCATTAGAATCACACTCGATTAATAATGAGGGATACAAATTAATTCCCATTATAATTCTCCTTTTATATATTTTTTATTATAGAGTTTGCTAATATAAATTCTCAGGATGTATTATCATCCTGAGAATATTTCTTATACCCTACTAATTTTTAAACCATAATGTCTACAGCCAAGCATAAGTTGCATTGGCCAATCGTTTCTAGTATCTATTCCCATGTTAGTTCCGCCTAATACATTCTTATTGAAACTATCGGATGGAAATACTACATGCAACTCAGAATGATCGATTGTTGGTACTTCACGTCTATAAGCATCAAAAATTTTCTTTTTTGCTTCTCCAGGATCAATTTGATTTGCTTCACAGAACATATGAAATTCGGTAGCTTCTACATATATTCTATTTTTTTTTGTTTTTTCATCTTTATCCATTGTTAATTTTAAATTTTTAGGATTTTTAACATTATCTTTCATATTCATATATACTTCTCCAGATATTGGGCAAGCATTTTTAAAAAGATCCATACACATTAACCTCGCAATCAATCAAGAAAACTCTTATTAAGAGAATGTTCTCGATATTTGTTTTTTATGATATCGATTGTTGTTCCGGTAATATCGTTTTTAAAATTTTTATTTTCGCTACAATATTTCTCATAAGATGTAATGTCTGTTAAAATTTGATCGTAGTGGTTTTTTGAATGTAAAATATCATGAGTGATTTCGTCACCAAACCTGATAATACGTATTCTTGACTCAATAGCATTATGTTCGTCTAATTTACGCTCTAAATGAGATAACTTAATAGAATATGCTTGTACAGTTTTGTTCAATTCTCGAATATTTTTTATTAAATCGTGAGTAAAAAATCTACCAATCCATTTTCCAATAGCAGACCATGGGTTAATTCTGATAGGAGTAATCTGAATAAGTGTTAGTATACCAACAATTACAAGTACTCCTTCAGATGAATATTTGCAGATAAGATCAGCGAGTGTCATAAAGACTATCTCCTTACGTATGTATTATAAACCTCGCTTTTTTGCGAGGATTATTTTCTGAAGTTTGTTTAATATGATTATTATATTTCATATCTTCGATATATTTATCCTCTACATATTTAGATCTAATTTCAATCTCGTTAATCTTTTCAGATGCACTTTCACTAACTCGATTGTATTTAGCATTAGTAAGATCAATAACTTTATTATTTACATATTCTCTATCTATATAAATAGCTAAATAATAATATTGATCCTCTGTATTTGGTGGAAGTATGATTTTTCTATGTTCCCAATCCATAGATATAGGAACTCTTCCACTTCCATCAACTACAAAATTATTTGTATATACAGCAACCTCAACAAAAACATCTGGAGAAATATATTGATCTATAGAATCTTGAATAATAGAATTAAGATCGGTGTTAATTTTTACATCAACAGGAGCCTTAAATAATTCAGTAATATCTATCGACGATACCGTCTTTTCTGTTGAACTTGCTAAATAGTTACTATGGCCATATAATGGCCAACCTTTATAATTAACTTCTGGAATATCAACCACTTTCATTGATACAACTTCAATTCCTTTATTATCTTCCACATTTATATGCGAATGCCACTTACCTTCATTATATAATGCAAAAGTACGAGGAGAAGGAAATCTTAAACTGATAGGAAATTCAATAGAATAATTTGTATTTTGCATTCCAGATCCACTTCCATCATCTGCACTCAATGAATTTTGAAAATCCATATGAATAGGAAGATTTCTCATTCGCAAGAAATATTCGTATCTTTGATTTATTAGCCGTAGTTTATAAAGAATAGGCATTTGAGAACATGAATTTAGGAATTTTATAAAATTCCATGGATCCACTACATCATTAGATGAAGTATCCACTGGATACCCAGCCTCTTGAGCAATTTTCATTATCATAGACCTATCCATATGAAAATCGCAGTCTATATCTCTTGTCTCTGTACAACCTAATCTAAATACTTTTCGCAATCTATTGTACAGATCTAATTGCTCGGCTTTAGTATTGACTTGAAATTTAAACGTATAGTCTATCATCATAGCTTCTAAATCCATCCCAATATATAAACCTTTAGATGGACATTTAAAAAAACTACGTTGCCATTGACTTCTTCTAAGATATTTATTTGTACTTAATAAATTATAATCATTATCGTTGTCATTGTAATCGTACTGAATACTGTATGACAAATTCATAACAGGATTTTCTTGAACAACAAAATCACCTTTTTTAAGTCTTCGAAAATCTTCAAAAGGATGTTTTCCGACAATATGAATTACATTAAAAAAATCTTTTGGAAATCTACTCAATACATAATCATAGATAAACTCAGTAGCAATTGATAATGAATGTACATATGATGGAATAAACAAATCACACTTTAAAGATGCTCGAAATCTATCAAGATCAACAATTTCAATCTGACGTCTTGTTGACATATCTACAGGCATTTTCAATACCTCGTTTCATTTAAACAGTCATCATCATCGGAGTGCTCTTATTATTCGCACTAACATAATTATTCTCTAAATAATCAATTACACTATCTCTTTTACCATATTCACTTTCAAGATTACTAAGTTTTAAATCTACTGTACTAAATACAGTTTCAAATCCGTCCCAATATCTTAAGTTATTAGATAAAAATCCGGCGACATCTGCTTGAGCTAATTGCTCAAATTTTTCCATAGCTGTAGCTGGAATACTGGTCAAGCTATCTAAATGCTTTAATAGTAGAATGATATGAAATTCTCCAATGTTTACATCATAATTACCAGTAGCAACAAGTCTAATTCTATTCGGAGGTTCAAATTCCGGAATCACTTGATTGCTAAACATACTAGCATAGTCGGCTCTACTCTTTAATCCATAAATATCGTCTACTGTAAAATTTGAAGCCAATCCAGCATCAATAGTACCATAACCAAAAGTCTGAGCCAAACCTATCGAGCGATTTCCAAATTTTGTCCAGTCAATATCACCAACTCCTAAGATTTGTTGGTTTCCGATATAGTCTTCATCTATATAATACCAACCATCCCTTTTCGGTGCGGTCTGTTGTGTTACTTTAAATGAAAATTTTCTAGGCAAATACCTAGAATAAGTCAATAAGCTATCTTCTTTGATAATTCGGGCCCAAGCGTCTTTACCATACTCAGGGGGAAGATGCTTTGTTAATGGAATTAACCCCAATCTCCACTCTATTTTATCAATAAGCTTAGCCATATTGTTTTGATATCCAGGCATATAAATATACCTCTCTTAGTCATTAATTTTATAAACGATTATCGATCCGTTTTCGTGCTCAATTTTATATTTTGATCTTAAGCACTCATCTATAGATGATTTGATTTCAGATATAGCTCTATCTTTAATAAAGTCTACAAGTTTCTCATTAAATAATTGACTCTGAGTAAGACTAATTGTAAGTTTTTTATTATCTTCAGATAACGTGGCATACGTCTTTAATGTTTTGTGATCTTTGATAGTGTAGCATAGATCTTTAAAAACATTATCTGTATTAAATTTTTTGACCAAAGGTTTAATTACACTCAATACAACATCTACATCAGAATCTGAAAATGATGTATGATGAAACGTAAATTGTTTATTCTGATTTGTAAATAGTTTACAAATCCATTCCCAAAGTTTATGTATGAAATTCATTATACACCTCGATAATTTTGAAGTTCTTTAACTATGTAATCTTCAATATTCATTATAATAGATGATCTACCAGATTCTGATAAAGATAATTGTCTATTGTTTATCAGATCTATATTATTAACATTTCTTAAATCCATAGATTCTTGAATAGTTTTATAATTTAAACTATTAGATTTCACATAATCAATGGCAGATTCTTTCAATGATCTTTTACAACCCTGAAGTTCTTTAGGTCCAATCGCAGTCACAAAAGATTTATTTCCATCCATATTAGAATTGGCAATAAAGCCACTAGAAGAGTTTGCCATATTAGCAGATTCTGTCAAAATACCTTTTGTATATGCGCCGCGATGTGATGGGAAAATTACATAGTCATAAGTAATCATCTTTAGATTCTTAACAACAGAACCTTTAGGAGATGACTCTAAGGTTCCTAATGCCCTAAGAGAAAATGCGGGAGTTATTCCGTTTCTTAAGTCTTTATCAAAAGTTTCTCCAGCGGCGTTGTTTGTTCCTTCGAAATAACCCATTACGTTATTTCCATCCATCCAAAACTTAAGAAACCTGACACATGTGTTTTTAGGATCAATCGTGGATTGTCTTGTAAGATTAGAACCATCCGGCCCAATTGGATGACCAGCTTCTCCACACATTTGGCCTGCTCTAAGAAGTTCTTGTTGTCTTGGAGCTGCTATTTCTCTAGCCAAATCTTCTCTTAAATATATACGGCCATTTCTGTTCTTCTCATTAGAAGTTTGTAGAATACCATATCCGATAATTCTATCTTTACTATGACCGTTAAATTTTTCTTTAGTATGCAACATCGCTGATTTCGAAGAATCTAATAATTTAAAATCTTCTAAAGTTACTCCAGCTTCGTTAATCATATAGTATCCAATATTACTCATCGTAGTCCTCTATATATCATGAATTTTATTAAAAAGTTGAAATATAAAACAGGAAGGGCGTGGTCCCTTCCTGAAAAAAATTATTTATTTTCATCCTCAGATTGATCTGCATTGGACATAGTCTCTTGATCCGCCTCTTCAAGAAGAACTGCACCAAGACCTAAATCACCTTGCTCTGTTAAAACATAATATTTATCATCTTTCATTGTACAAATAATCCTCCGTTTTTTGGTAATGGATTATATGTTTGTTCAATGATTCTCGTTCTATAATAGATTTTGCAATAGATGATTCTACTATAATACTTCCATTAGATGCTACTACAGGTGCAATATAAATATGATTTATAATACATCCTGAATCATTTTCATAAAACGAAGCATTACTATTAATTCTCTCGTATTTTAGCATATAGCTGATCCATTTCATCTACATAGAAAACATACAGTTCATCTATTATTTTCAATGTGCAGTTATTAAAATCGGCTGCTTGAGATTGAAATTTTAACACTTCTCTGAATACACTGTCTATAAAGTCTTTACATGCTTTATTTTCTCCATATGATGTGGTTAAGCGCTTATATGCTAATTCACATATTTGAAGATATTGAAGCTGCGTGCTAAATATAGTCAATAATCTGTTTAAGAGCTGATATGTTTTTTCTATACATTGTTTGTATGTATTTAACGCGATTCCAAATGTTACGTCCGAGTAATCCTCAGATTTAACATATGTTTTATATCTATCTTTATTATAGATATATGGAAACTTTTCTTCAATATTTTTATTGATCGTGGTAATCACAAGGTTTGTTTCTGTTTTTAATGAAGTTGATCTATCAGAAATAGCACGACTACATACTCTATCTACATATTTCTGAAAAGCCATTATGTCTATTCCCATCTGGCATATTGGTTGATAGTATACATTCTTCTCTTTTGTATCAACTAATACAGGATATTTACCTGTAGCATCAACCTTATCTAAAGAATGTTTGGCCCTAGCCAATTTATCGTGCATCAGTAAATCATTGACTTTATCGTACAGATCATTGACTTTTTTAGATTGATTAAGAATCTTTGGAACTCTTAATCTGTATTGATTAGTGATCATTTTCGATAAGAATCTAATAATCTGATGAATTAGGGCACTGATTTTAACTTTCATCTTAAGATCTTTGTCATCACCGAGCATATCGATATTTGTTTTCTTAGAAAAACTTTTTAACGAACTGTCCGATTTTAACATCTGATTTATACCAGCAAATGGGGTATCACTTCTAACCAATTCTAATTCCGATTTAGTACCGATAAATAATCCAAGATCATGTTTCTTTTTCTTCATTAGAAATACCATCCCTCTTTTACTTCTTCATATCTGTCATCAATAGTTCCAAACAGTGCATCATTATCTGCATTCTGTTCTCGTCTATCTCCACCGAATTTTTCATATAGCTTGATATAATATAGACGAATAACTCTCATTCTATCTTCATCTTGAGGATAATTTTTATACTCTTCTATAAGTTTTTCTACTTTTTGTAAATCTGATAGTAATTCTCTTTTCATCTTTGGATCGATTGTATCTTTTGTTAATTCTTTTCTGAGATATTGAACGGTGATATTCATCCTTGCTAAAGTATTAGGATGCTCATCTTGAATACCTAATAAATATGCTAAAAAATCAGTAGTCAATAATTCATATGATTTAATAGTTTCAATAATTTTCGGTTGTCTTTTGACTTTGATATTAGCCTGTTTATATGTTTCTTCTCGCATCTTTACTAAGCAGCTATGAACATCTGGCCCATATCCATACATACTTGCAAATGTATCTGCAAATTTTTCATTTGTGTAATGAACCATTTTTCGATTCATATTATCATCCATAGATTCACGAACAAATACAGATGATTTTACATTCTTGATCTTATCAACAATAGAATTTGGTACATAAGAAATAAACGATATATCTTTGTCAATTATATCTTCCGTAATTTTTTTACCAGATCTAATTCTTTTCGAAATTTTAGACTGAACATTTGTAAATATATCAATTAGATATCTAGCTGTATTATATTTATTATCTTTATTGGTTACAGCTTCGAAAAATGCATGACCCACTTCATGAAGAATTACTCCCATGATCTCAGAATCGGTATAAGCATCATTAAACAATAAGCCTCTGTTTACAGCCATAATCATACTGACTTTAAACATAGCTTTATTATAATTAAATCCGTCTGGAGAGCTAGTAATAGAATTATATATCTTCACTTTTTCTTCTGGGGAAAAGAAAAATCCAACAGGAAAAGCATAGGCATTCGGAACATAATCTGGCTGAATATAGAATGCATAAGAATTAAATCCGAATATCTTCTCCATGATTCTATTGAATTTAATAACCTCTGGATCTACGTTGATAGAAGTGGTGATTTCTGATTTATGTAATTTTTGACGAAGTTTATGTAATTGCTTTTCTGCTGGTAATATCGCTTTTCTCCCAATATAGACTTCGTTTAAAATATCCATTAGAATTCCTCTTCATCATAATAATTATCTGTATACGATGTATCCCGATAGTTATATCTAACATTAGATTCCGTAACGGCTTTATAATAATCGTTAGGAGTAGCAAATCCCGTAAACGATTCTTTTAATGTTGTTTGAAGACGCTTATTCAGATATGCTTTATTCTCTTTAAGTCTTCTTTCATAAAGGTCGAGAAGCATATCATAATCTTTAGATGCCAATCTTCCATCACGAATAAAATTTCTCATATTTGGACTAAAAAACATAGCTATATTTAAAATAGGAATCCACGATATAAGATGGGCAAATAGTCCTTCGACTTCAATACCATCACGAAGTCTAGATCTTTTTCTATCTTTCATTTTTTGTCTTTCTCTTTTAATAACTTCAAACCCATCGTCGATCGTTTCAAGAGCTCTTTCTATACTTGCTCTCTGATTCATTTTTAAAAAATTTGATTTAGAACAAACTTTATCCATAATAGACGCTAAATCTTTATAGATATCAGTATATTCATAACCACCTTGCTTTAGATTCATATAGTCGTCTAAAGTACTATATCTATCCATTTGTTAAAAATCCTCCATTTCGTTGTCATCATCATGTAAAACTACTTGCATAGTTTTATTATGCGTTTTTAAATCTTGAGGACGTTGATACATTACAATAGTATCATCGTTTGAGCTAGAATCGTCTTTTTCTAATTCTGTAGATTCTTCAAGACAAAAATTCATCTCGATCATATTATTCCTCCTTAATAATCTTCATTCATAACTGGAAGTGTATACATATTATTATAAATAGTATCAATTCTCTGATACATATTATTTCCAAATTCATTTAAACATGGAGTTTGATATGTATCTTTAGCATCTAAATATATATTAGATTGTGAGAGAATCTGATCCTGTTCTTTAGGATCAAACGATTTTTCGTGTTGTTGAATATCTTGTATTGTTTTCTTATCGTTTGAATCTATAAATTGATCGTATTGCTTCAAAAACAAATCATATCTACCAAACACATCTGACGGTGGAATAAACAAATATCCATTATGAACCAATTCATGTTCTGTAGCTGTTAATGGATATAATCCAACAATACATTTATAATGGCATTCCATTACTTCTTTAGCAACCATTTGAACAGATAGATCTTCATGATAATATGATCGCTTTTCATAAACAATCTTTACAATATCTTCAAGAACTAATGGTGTATGATGAATCTCTATTTTGATTTTATTCGAATCTGTGTTAGAAATCATAGGATTTATTCCAGATCTATCCATACCACCATATTCTCGAAGATATTTAATCATCTCTCTATACTCAAAAGAGTTTCTAACTTCAGATTTTATTTCTTTAATATATTTCTCAAAATCTTTCACATTAGATAAATCATATTCTTCTTGCTCGTATTCTGGCAATTCTCCAATATGAAGAGTATTACCGTTTTTATCTCGCAAATCATCAACCTTAATAAGATTGATAGGATCTATCATATATATGCACCACCTTAATTTTTAATTAAAAGTTGTTTTTTTTGTAATTATGAAATGTAATCGGATAAGCAAAAAGCTTATCCGATTAATTTATTTAAGCCATAGAATCGTCATATGGTATACCAGCTAAATCCTTAATAGATCTATCCAATTCTACCATTAATTTAGATACAGCAGCAAATATTGCAATTGAAAACGTCATACGCCCAGAAATAGAACTCAACGACATAAACGATTCTATATGTTCATTGGGTCTAAAATCTGTATAGGGTTCTTGACTATTTGGAATAATATATTTAATAGTACCTTTATTCGCAGAATAATATACAATCTTGTCTCCAGTGGATAATTTATCATTATATTTGATATAATAGATAATCAATACAGCATCATCTAAATTTTTTGTTCTACCCACTTCTGGCACTTTACCAATCTGTGGAAGCATCATTGTATCTAATTTATATTTATCGTAAACTTTCTTTGTTTTTAATACTTTAGATTCATATTGGCCAACGAATTTTTTTAATGATGGGGACATTTCATCTGTTTCACATGTACGATAAATTACAATATCATCTACGATTCCGGTATATTTAGTCTTAATAGGAGTTTTTCCTAGCTCTGAGATTTGATCACTATCTGTAGTAAGATTCTTCAATAGTGTATTGACTACTTCATCATCAAAGTCTGTTTGGTACGAGAATAATGTATCACCCTCCATTACTTCATCCCCAACATTTTTTTCGATGAAGATATTGGATCCTTTACTAACTCGCGTTTCTATACTTTGGATAATATCTGTTCCCAATTTTTTCGCAAAACTCTCTGTAACAGCCGCAGAATCTTCAAACCCTTCATCTGTGTTTATAATAGCGACTTTTGCGAGAGTTCCTACGTTAGCAGCCAAATTACCAGATTCTCCCATTGATTTAGAAAACGACTTTGGATCATATGCCAATACATCGCCAGCTTTAAATGTTTTTCCCTTAGTAAGATCGGTATCTAATTGCATTGATACATAATATCCACCGTCTGAATTTTTTTTAACTTCTTCTGATAAATTAATATAATCATATGTCTTATCTTTGTATTCTACAATCATGTAGTTTTGTTTTCCAAAACCTTCTTTGACTATTTCTACAACTTTTCCATCTTTTTTAGCTTTAAATGCGAAAATATCAGACACTAAATACGGAAGAGCTTCATCTGCACCAGTAGTAACTAACGTAGGATCATTTGTATCACATCTGATCATATGTTTAGATGTCTGAACAAATGACATTAAAGTTCTTTGTGGATCATCATGAGTACATCCAAAAGGTGTCATTGCTTCTGTTATGGTTAATGTCGAAGCTACAGACAATTTTTTAGTATCTCCACCGATTGTCTTTACAAATCCACGTTTTCCCTCAATATTTGCATTGATAGTAGCCTGTCTGTTAATACCAACATTTCCAGAGAAACCGGTATCCATACCAACAAGATTTAACATAGATTCATCGTAGCCTCGTGTGTTAATTGTATAACCTCTAGCTACATTCATTCCAACCAAACCTTTATTGGTTACTGTATTTGCACATTCTAAGTCATTTATTGCATTATTTACAGATAAGTCTGCTGTCGCCGGATCCTTTGAGGTTATTAGATCTATAATAGCAGATTGCTTCATTTCCATTTTAGATCCTTTTCGATTATTTCGAAGGGATCTACTATAGTCTTGATAAGCTGATGATAAAGCCTTATAGAAATAACCAGCAATAAGTTCTTTTCTACGCCATCTTCGTCCGGCTTGATCGATATGTCTAACGTATTTATTGTCTGCTAATAAGCTATTGGCATATAGCATTACACCAACATAATCTGTCGGTAGATTACATTTTTCTAATATCTCTTTGGTAATCGGATCCAACATACAATCATATGAATTTTCTAACCCATTATCAACAAAATTACCATATGCATTAAAGAAATCTAAATACATTAATTTATTATTAATATCTTTAAGAGAATACGATTCTGTATCATGATCCTTAAGACCATTCATTAGTAGAGATGATGAATATGTCGATTCATATATTAAAAATCCATCTGAGAATTTAATATAATCGAAAGCATCTGTATATCTATCTTCTTTGTCTAATTTTTGCTTGAACATATATTTGATTCCAGCTTTATTCATTGTTTTAACTAATCCTTCTAGATAGGCACAAATTAAAACTACAGGAATCTTTTTATTTAAAATGCTTGCCTTAGAATATGAATATCTAGCTCCGGAAACCTTAATTTGAGAATATATATCTCCAAACCGAGGCACATCTTGTATTAACAAAAATACAATATCCTGAGATAGAGTACCATTAGTTCCATTGTAATAATATATAGTCTCAATACTCTTTTTGTCTTTAGATGAAAACACTTTACGAATAGCTATCGGAATACCCTTCGTATCGTCTACTTGATATTTTTCTCTCAATTCATCTTGATTAAAGTAAATTTTCGTATTTTTCGTTTCTATATTGTTTAAGATTTGCGATAGATCTATATAATCCATTGGGAGATCGTATTTTGTACAAACTTTGGTATTATCACCCATTGTAATTTTGATATCTTTATTATCTTGGATATATTTATTTAAAGCTTTAATAAGATTACTTGTGGATGGTAGTGATTGGCCAACTCTAGCTCCAAAACGTCTCACAAATATTTTATTATATCCACCTGTTCCAATAATCTGGCATTCATCGGCTCCTGTTTTGATTACTGGTAACAATGCCGATTGAATCATTAATGTTTTTTCATTACCACGTAATTTTAAAAAATTAGACCCATTGATAAACTTTGGAATATCTACTCGTAAAATAAACTTACTTCCTCTAGAATCTTGACACTCAATTGTCCATAAGTCCAATATATCTTCAGACGTAGAGTTATCTTTAATATCGATATTTCTTACAGCAATAGGATAAGTCCAATCTTTCATAGAATCGAGCATTCTAATTATATCTGAATTTAGATCATAATCTTTGTCAAAATTCATGAAAGTCATATTTTGCCAATCTTCATTAATAGATGCTACTTTTAACTTTGTAACCGGTAATGTTTCAGACGCTTTGCTTCCTTTTAATAAATCTTCAACAGATCTACCAGCTACTTTTTTCTTATAAAATTCATTTTGTACAGCTATTACCTTTGAAGCTTGTACTTTACTTACTCTTGTATTTTCAGAAGAGTCATTTTGTAAAGCCAATATCATCTCTTTAAATTCATCACTATTTAATTTCTTCATAGCTTCATCGGAAGTTGTTGAATTTTCTGAAGCTTGAGTTATGGCATCTACAATAGCATCTTTTTTAGTTTCTTCGGTAGTTGCGTTATCTGATATTGTATCATCAGATTTAGGTTTTACTGTATCTTTCTTTTTATCATTCTCTTTAGCTTTTGTCGTATCTAAAATATTAATCGGGGTTGTTGGTTTAACGATATCTACATCTGTTTTTAATGTTGCAATTTTAGATACATTAGTAATAGTCACATTTTGTGAAGTTTCCACTTTATCAATTAATTCCATCGCAATACCTTTTGGAGAATCTTTAAATTCTCCTACAGGATCTGGATCTGAATTATTTTCTCCAAGTGTAATGATCCTATTGATAAGAGTTATAAACTTTGTCTTATTAATATCCGACCTAAAATCTACTTCATTAAAATTCACCTTAAAATAGTTATTCCCACCAAGAAATACAACATCCACATCTCCAAAGATTTGATGGAGAAGCGATAAATTGTTCTTGATCATATAATATATTGCAGATATTGGATTAATATCATTTCTATATATCCACATTTTAGCAGAATCTGTATGCTTCCATTCTAAAACCGGAATAAATATAGTCTTTTTCTTATATTTAGAAACTTTAGCATCCTTAAGTAATCTTTCCATCAATGTTAAATATGTATTAAATATTTTAGGTGTATTAGATACAGTTGTATTTAATCCATTCATGTTTTTGAAGAAAGATTCAATATAATACGATAAGTCTACAAATAAATTTCTATTTTTATATCTTGCAATATTTGTGAATGTGTATTTGATAAACGGTAAATCGGATTTTACTTTAGAATATATTCGAAGAACCTGTTTATTATTTTTGATTCTATCATTATACAATGCTTTTTTCAAAATAGCGTTATATTTTATACTATCTTCAAACAGATAAACATAATCTCCACTACTAACATAATCATTTTGTGTAAGAACATTTAATTGCTCAGTTTTAACTTCACTATCGTTATTATTTTCAGGATCATCTGAAGATGATTCTTCTGGTTCTTTATCTTTTGAAGAATCATCACTTTTACTCTGTTCAGATTTTTTTACTTGTACATTTGGAAGACTTGGAAGATTAATGTTTGGTTTAGTCTTATCTGTACTCTTTTCCATATCCCGTGTTAATGCATTTAGATGATAAATCGGTTTTCTCATCTTCAATTTCATTCTGAAATTAGCATTTTTAACAATTTTTAAGCTATCTAGTTTTAAATCTGGCTTCTTTGGAGTAGATACTGGAATCGATCCTTCATATAATTCCATCAGTTCTTTCATAGATTCTGTATAAATAATACCATCATTTTTAGCGTATGTTTTATTTATATACTCTCTATTATATTTCATGATTGCTTTAAGATTATTGGATGCAATGATTTCAATAAAATGATTCATACCATATTCTTTAATAATATATAAAAAAACTCTTTCGAAATTAATAGTATTGTCTTTTCGCTGCGTGAGTTCTTTTTCTTTAATTTTAGATAATACAATAGCTGCCGGTTCAGCTAGTCCATCCAATGGTTTGCTATGTTCAATATAATATCCATGTCTAGGCTTCAAGGTGTATACAGCATATAATTGCAATATATAATAAATATAATTATCATAATTGACTCTTGGATATATTTTCTTTAATGCTTTTGGTGTATATATCGATACTGTAGTATCTGTAAATTCTTGTGGAGCTTCTGGGTTATCTGTAACGATAATAGTAACCTTATCTGGATACGATTTATTCATTACAGTAAAACAACGTTTTACGTAACTATTAAACGGACCTTCGAATTCCAATTTGACTTTTTTAATATCATCAGGTCTTCCATAAAATTCAACTACACTATGAGATTTACCAGCCATATTTGATATCGAATCTCTGCGAAGAAATTCGTTTAATACTGTTGTAGATTCAGAATCGTCAGATTCAACTATATACTCTTGAGAACTATCGATAGGGATTAACGATTCATTATGAATTAATCTAACAATATCTTTTTCCATATAGTATGATTCAAAATATCGTCTATTTACCATATATGATTTGGTCATCGATAATACAGATGATTCATATGACGGAGTAAATAAAAATATAGCAGAACCGTGTAATTTATCTTTCAAATCTATTGGTAGATAAAATTGCTTCTTATATAATATTAGATCTTTAAGGTCGTCTAATGATACCATTACAATCTCCTTATGTTAAAAATATTATAGAAGTGTTCAAGTTGTACTGTTTTTAGGAGCAAAACTTCTGTATAAATTATGCTAAAGAGGTTTCTTATGGATAATATTTCAGATATAAAGAAAGATATGAAATCATATATATATGACTGCGAGATATCATATAATCCATCTGATAAAAATGAATCTATAGAATTAAGAAGAGAATTTGTAAAATATATCTTAGTATCTAGTGATTATCTCAATACGATTATGCCAGTTATATATATCAAGATAGCATTAAGTCATGAGATATATAAACAAATGATATATGATCAGGGTGGAAAAGGAAAAATTTATCTCAACATATATAAGCATAACGATGATACAAATCAAATATCAACCATATCAAATGCCAGTATATATGGAGAATTTGATTATTATATGGCTGATGACCCAGAATATGATAAAAAACTAATAATCAAGAATGAAGAGAAAAATAATATTTCATTTAGACAATGTATATTAGGATTAACCAAATTAGAATATCAGCAAATCAACAGAAATGTTAAATTTGAAGGTATATATAAGAATACAACAACAATGAGTTTAATTAAAATGGCAACTTCAAAAATTCCTAAAATTGTAATACAGCCATTTGAAAAAAATTTACAATTTGGAACTTTTGTATGTCCACCAATACCATCAATTGCTCAATTCATAGATTATATAAATAGAAAAGCCTCGTTTTATAAAGGTCAAGTAATGTATTTCATGGATTTTGATAAAACATACTTACGTAGTTGTGATGGTGAATATATTGATACAAAAGATGGAGATGATATTCAACAAATTATATTCAGATCGATTCCTATTGATGATGATATAAATCTTTTACGACGAATCAAAAAGGATCCTGATAATAAATCGTATATAATATATGTAGCTGGATCAGAAATAAATATCGCATTGAATAGAGCTTCTAGTAGTTTGATAAATAACATCGATAGTATCAATACAAAAAATGGAAGCACTCTAAATTCTAAACTAAACACTGAAAATATTACAAATGCGGATCCAAAAATCGGTGGAAATTTAACTGTTGTTAGCTCTGATATCAATGGAGCTCAAAATATAACTGAAATATTATCTGAATCAACAGTATCATTATCTGTATCAAAAGTTGGAGTTGATAGTTTAATATTTAAGCCAAATAAAGAATATGTATTGGATAACTACGACAAAAATCCAATATACAACGGAAGATATTATCTCGTTAAAAAAGATGAATTGTACATGAGAACTGGTAGTAATATTGTATACCAAGTAGCTATAACTTTAAACAAGTGCTCGTCATCAATTTCTTCACCAAATGTTAAATAATACACAAATCATATGTTGGAAGGTAACATGTTACCTTCCAACATATTGTCTTTTATTTTTTAAAAGTTCTATATTATACTTAGATAATATAATAGTGAATAATAAGATACATAGTATCTTGTTATATCTTTTATTTAGTTACTGTACTATGGATTATTATAGAGTTCCAGAGTATAGTAGGAAGGAAATAGTAATGTTTGATGATTTAAGTAAATTCAAAGAGATTTTCGATAAGATCATCAATCTACCGTGGATTGATGATATTGATGAACGCTCGGCGTATGATTACGTTGAAGATATAGATAGTAAATCGCTAGCAGTTATAAGTTGTTTGCGATTAATATCGCGGTTAATCGTCAACTTAGTGGTTGATCTAGAAATAGTGAAACCAGGAAACAAAATCTCGGTAATCGTAAATTCAGCAATATTAAAATGTGATGATAATGCTGTTAGCACGTTGTTAAATACTATTTACAGCGAAGTTGATAGAAAAACTGAAGATTTTGACGATTACATATACCAAAAACATGTGATGGTAATATGTAAACAGATAAAGATGATATCGGATTATATCATTGCAGATAGCAGTATTTTGAATGATATTATCAAAGAAGTTTCTACTAAAATGCCATCATTTTTGTGGTGGGCCCGCGTTCTGCAAACTGAAAAGAATATCAACAAAAACGAGGTGAAATAAAATGATAATGCTCGATAATGATTACGGTGAATTTTACATTGACGATTCAGACACAGATTACGATAATGACTAATCACTAATAATAAAAGGTAATGTACAAAAATGTACATTACCTTTTATTTTTTAATGTCTTTTTTTAAACTTCGGTTTTTCTATTTTTTCAACCGGATCAGATACCATATTTTCTTGGACAGATTCTATGTCGCTCTTTGGTTGCATATCTTTATTAGCTTCCACAGAAATGTCAGATAAATCATTATTTTCCAATAAGCTATTATGAAGATCCGTAACTGCTATAGATTCAACTACTGCTGGTTTAACAATAGGCTCATACAATTTTTCCAACATTTCCGAATTACAACAAGGAACGTGGACCCATTCATCACCGACTTTAACATCAATATCTGTAAAACTAAAAATTCTTTTAGCTAACCTTAAAACAATGTTAGGTAATTCTAATTTATCAGTATGAGGTTTTATCATATCTCTACTAATAAGTTTTCCTCTAAGAAGAAATACAACTTTATTTTTTGGTACTCTAATAGTTCTAGACTCCACCATCACTAGATACTCTCCTCACTAACATTGATATTACTACAATCGTCTTCATCTACGACACTATCTATTATATCATCGTCCTCAAACGGATGATGGGCTAAATCTCTTTCAGCAGCAATAACATCATCCGCATCTGTATCAACCATATCGGCTTCTGGAATACTACCATCATACGAAATTGTAACATCTGTTACATTTGTATCTTCTGACGGTAAAGTTTTTTCAAACGCATTTGCATCCATTTTATCATACGCATCAAAAAACTGTTTATCGCTAATAATAGCACAGTCTATTTCATCATCAAATGTAAAATATGTATCAAACATTTGATGCTCGCACGCTTTTTTAATCATAACAAAAATCCTTTCTTAATAATCGCCATCCATTTCATCATCATAATCCAAAGCCATTGCATTAATAGTATCTTCTTCATCAGATGATAAATCACTTTCGAACAAGTTTGCTTTTTGTTTATCTTGATGTCTATGCTCAATGATAGATATAATTATATCATCAGTATTATCATACATACCATCAGCATTTTCAAGACAATCTTGTGAATCTAAATCTTGTTCAAATAAAGATGATATTCTATAAATCATAAAAACTCCTATCTTAAAGTTTCAGAAGGTAACTTCATTAATTCCTTAATATAAAATTCAATTACATATATGATCATTGGGATCAAAAAGTAATTTTCCATATTGTTATCAAATTCGTTTATTTTTTCTAATGGCAAAATATCTTCTGTTTCAATATCTGTACAATAGTTAAAATATTTTACCAAGAGATTATACTTTCCAAACTTACTATCATATGAGAACAATTGGTTTTCAATAATATGTCCAATAACTTGTGGATCTATTATATCTAAAAACGGAGAAAATAAGTTAATCATCGGATTAGCATCATCATATGTCATTTCGAAATAACTTTCATATCTGGTACTAAATATTGTACCAGGATCTCCTATATATAAAGCACTAGATGAATGTTTACAACCCGGTAATTCTGATTTTTCTCGATTCTCAATAACCTTCCAAATAGATCTATTATATTTAATAGGAAATTCTGGTCTCAATGTAGTCTTATGATCGATAAAATCATATTGATCTCCACTGTTCTCTAAAATCTTGTTTCGTATACAAAATTCTATCATATACGGATCATAGAAAAAATCAGAATTCATATTAGTTTGAGAAACTCGATACAAATACACAAATGTATATGTTTGGACCTTATCGTTAAAATATAACCCCTTAAATAATTTCTTAAGAGCTACAGATATATCGTCTAATTTTTTACATACGTTATATTTAGACTGTAAGATAACAGGAGTAAACCGTGTTCCTACATTACCGGAGACAAAATTATATTCCTGAACTACTAATGGTTTAATTTTGTCTTCAGATGCCTGTTCTAAGGTATATTCAATTTTCCAATAATTTGCACCATTGTCGAATGTATCTAAGTTTACAGATGTTACAGTAAATCTATATCGTTGTTTAATATGATTTATAACAAAATTGTCTCCTGGATATGGAGTAATAGTGTCTGGTAATATAATAGCTTCACCAGATATATCTGAACTTACTACTCCAAATTCACCATTATCCAGCGACAATGACATTTGATTAATCCCATATAAATAAAAATCGTGTATGAGATTAAATCTAAACGGAGAATTCTTATCGTGAATATTATATTCGATCTTCAATCCATTATCAAGAGTGGATCTGTTAGAGTTAATATTGTAATAATCAACAGGCGTTCCTTTTTTGTCATTAAACAAATAAAAAGGATTCTTAATTAGATCTGCCTGGAGATCTATGACAGATTGTGTCAATTGAGAATGACTTATGTTTATAAGTCCCATAGCAAATCTATATCCTCCATATATAAATTATTTAAAAGTTCCACGATAATACTAAAACCCATCAAAGAAACTTTTTTTCTTTTGCTCATCTGACAATCGTGGGGTGATTTTTACTGATTCTGGTCGATTCACAATATCATCAGGATCTTCCCAATATGGAGCATATCTATTTGTGGATTGATTTTGTTCTCCATATTCTGTTACGGCCATACCAGGCAATAATGACATATATGACTGTATCATTTGAAACCCGAGCATGGTTAAATCGCATCTAGAAATTCGATATACCAATTCTGGCCATACTGTCTCTGCACTCACTGTAATAGAAAATTCATTATTAAAAGTTAATCTAACACCCATTTCTCTTCGATTATTAGATTCGTATATATCCGGTCTAAATGATATTGTACTATATAATGTCGGATATACTGTTATATCGATTATTTTCCCAGATTTTATATACAAAGTATCATTGTTTACACCAAAACAATTTATGAGATGCCTATTAAACTCTTTCATTCTATCAACAATATCATCTATAGCATATGCCTTAATTATAATACCCTTGCTTTTAAAACTATCATCATAATTGTTAAATTTTGGATTTGGATATTCTAACAATAGATAGCAATCTACATTAAAATTTGATGATATTAGGTGTTCTGTATTCTTATATTTATTGCTTTTGTATCTTATTTCTTCATAGAATCTACGTTTATTACCATTTTGATCTTTATACCCTAAATTAGCTATAACCTTCAACGATACCCCCGGAGCTATATATGTAAGATTAGATTTAATAGATTCCATCTCGAATAAAAGGTTCAATCTCTCTGCACTTACAGTATTCATATTTTATATAGGTCTCCGGTGTTTTAGTGTACTATAATGTATCGCTTATATTTATAATTAAAAAGAGACGATTCACTTATTTATAAATAACAGAAAGGAAAACATAGTTATGCAATTAGATAAAATTATGTGTATTAAACTAGGAAAACAATATCAAATACTACCATCAATCATAGGATCTCTATCTGTAATATTGCACAAAGACGATCCAGAGCAATTAATACAAGATTTGATAAATTTTAAACTTACTGAAGATAGTCCTTGTAAATACAGAAAAATCATGAATATCAAAGATTACAAAAAAGCTATTAGTATTCTAAGTACCCAAGGGTTTATATCTGACTATTTAAACAATGAGATCGATGATCAAAATTTTTATAATGAAATGGTTTCTATTATAGAAAAAAATAAAATGTATGAATGGGATAACTCTGTAAAATATATATTCAATCATAAGAAAAAATCCAGAGCAGAGATGATTAGCTCTCCAGATAAAATATATAAAGTAAGATTGTCTTGGGATAAAAGAGATACCCAAATATTTTCAAGCCCAATATTAGAAGATGCTCTAAAAGAAGCAATGAATCATGAGGGTTATAAAGTATATGATGATAGTGGTGAATTAGTTAATGATCCCTGGAAAATTGAAACTGATAGTATTGCTACGATTACCAAACAACCAAGAAGATATCCTATTAAGAATCATATAGTTATCTTAGATAATACTCCAGTATTCAGATCTGTCTCAGATAAATATCCAATGATTTGTCTATCTGGATCTTTTTATTTTTATGATGATACTATTATTAAAGGACGAGCTAAAATTACCACGCATAAAAATATCACAAAAAGAGACCCTAAATTTATTTTAGGATATATAGATGTATAAGAAGGAGCACTTATGAGTTTGTTAATATACATGTATGACAACGATACAGGTGTACATCTTCCGAATAAAATAGATACTTATCCAATAACACTTATTACAAAATGTCCATCTGTTACAAGCGTTCATAATAATATTTGTGATTGTCAATTGTTTTGTGTATTTACTAAAATACAAGATGCAGATATCGTTGTGCAATCCGAAAACGATGCTGTTATTTTAAAGAAAATCATTGATTTCGGTAAATATCCATATAAGGTTGAATATCGCAAATCTAGTATATGGTTCACCAATGAAGCAGCCCATAATATAATCATTTCTAACAATGTTAAATTATCGTCAGATGAATTATATACATTGCTTAAACTCTATTTAAACGAAATATTACTGTCTACACCAAAAAAACGTAACAGTTATCGTGTAATAAATTTTAGAAACGGAAAGCAGTTAATGAAAACACCGGATAAACAATCAGCTATTGACGAGTGTAATAATACTCCATGTTCGATTGTTATAGATAGCGATGGAACAGAAATTTACAGAACAAAATTTGGCAAAGTGACAATCCCCAAGACCAGCATAAATAGACAATTGCGCAAATATAATATATTTCAGAACAATAACGGAACATTTAAAATTAAGATGTAATTATAAATAGTAGAAGACTACAAAAGTCTTCTACTGTTTTTATCCACCTATCTATTATTATCATACATACTATAATAAAACGAATTAAACTTTCTGTGTTCAATATTGGGTATGATTGGTTCGTCTCCAATAATAATATTCGTATCTTTAACAACAATAATATCAGTGTTTTCCAAATTAGCTTCTTTTATATTATTGATACTAGATTTGAACAGATTTATTTTTTCCAATGTTTCTCGATCTATATAATATATTGTAGATTCGACATTACTATCAGTATAATCATATAGTAATTCTCCACGTTTTGGAACTTTGATATTAGCATCTCTTAATGTTAATGGGTATGTACCAAGTTTAGGTTTATGCATTATCCACCTCACTATAATTAACCAGGTAAGGAATTTCCCTTACCTGGCCACTGCTTATCGATTTGGATCTTTAGTTAAGAATGCACCAGCTCCACTATTGGATAAGTTTACGTGACGCATTGTTTGTATATATTGTTTCTGGCCCTTAATAGCAGCTCTAGCAGCCATGTTACCATATTTGTCAACAATTCGCTGACGAATCTGTTTACGCAAAATCTGATACTTCACCAATTTAGTATATAAAGGATCGTTTTTAGCTTTAGCCATTTGAATAGCAGCAATAATCTTTCGTCTATTCAGATCGGATTGCTTAGATAATCGAACCATCGATCTTTTGGTAGAAAGAACTTTAGCTTCTAATAAAGCTTCGGCATTTCCACCAGGAGCACAGAACTCCTTAACAGCTTTCTCAGGATAATTATGAGTCAAGTCATCTATTAAATAGGCTTCTACTAAAGCGTCCATATCAATTCCAAACTCAGGATCGATATTGTTTTCGGAATAAATTCCCATATGTGAATCACCCTTTCTAATATTATATATAAAAAAATAATGTCGATTAGATATTATACATATGAAACACTGAAAAAGGACTGGTGTTTATTATAAAATAGTTAGCATATAAGATTCAACGCACTAAACTTATTTAGTAATGAGGGATTATAAACAGCTTAATCTTACTCATTATATTTTTTATTCTTAAATTTAGCGAGGATCTGTTTTTAATATGAATACAAAACCCTTCAACTCTTTTAGAAAATTTGATCGTAAAGATCGAGATCAAACTAGAACCGAACAAGTTGCCAGACAAACCGAAGTTCTTAATATTATTGTTGATGTGATGGATCTTTTATCTGAATACTTGGAAGGTTCTTCTTATACATTATCTATGAAAGACGTGTCTACTCATCTTAATGATTCTGGTAAGTATGATGTCATTGATTTGCGAACCGCTTCGCAGTATAATTATATTCTTATTGACCTTGCTAAATCTCACAAGAATAAATTTATTGCCGAAGATAAAGTAGAACTTCGCTGTTTATATGCTCAAGACCGTCTTCGTATGTTCTTTAAACCCGAATTACATAGTAAGGTTATGGATGCTATTAAGAAACATCCGACCCTCTTCACTACATTCGAGGAAATAAAATAGTATGGGTGAATATATCGAGCGCGAAAGATGTGGAGAATACCTAAACCCAACATCATCCACAACATGTATCAACGGTACAGATTGTTGTTGTGGGTGTAATACTCCAAGTCAATCAGATGATTATGGTAGATGGAATTGGCTCATTAAGAATTGGGACAAGATGACCTTCAAAGAAAGATTGTCTATATTCTTTCCAAAAATCCACTATATTGATTTACGGAACTCTTTCAAAGTCGACTTTGATAATGATGTAAATGCTGATATTGTAGATAAAGGATATGAATGGTGCAGAAACGTATCTCGAATCCATTTTGATCCAGACCGTCAAGGTATACCAAATCTTTTAATCGAATACGATCCTGTTAATATACAGCTTATCCCAGACTATGATACTAAAGAAAAAGTATTACTCTGGGGACGTGAACAGCAGTTAATTCCTTAATTTATTTCCCTGTAGTATGAAAATACTACAGGGATAATATTTATATAAATAGTTGGAGGAAAACAATGAATAATATTATCCCTTCTAAACATAAATCATTATCTTTATATAGAGATACCATGTTTAGAATATTAAAATCGATCTACCCAGATGCTTCAAACAGTGATTTATATGATGGTATAGACTATTCTATATCTAAAAGATTTAAGAATTTCAATCTTACTGTTCAAAATAATTATACGAATAGTGATATTGAATTAACGATGCTAGAAATGTTGGATTATATTGCTAAAAGACAACCAATTATTACTAGCTATGGCACAATGTTTAAACGGCATGAAGTTGTACCTAACCCGATGAGTAAAGTTATTCAAAACTTTCTTGATTTAAGAAAGAAACATAAAAAAGAAATGTTTAAATATCCCAAAGGCTCTGAGATGTTTGAGCATTATAATCTGTTACAAGCACTTGATAAAATCGATGTTAATGGTATTTATGGATTAATCGGGTTATATGTATCTTTAATATATGACGTAAATGTTAGTCCGGCCGTAACGTCTACTGGTAGAAGTTTAATTAGTTCTGCTATTATGTGTTTTGAAGGATTTTTAGGAAACAATGTTAAATTTGGTTCTTTAAACGATATTCTAATCTTCATAGATAATGTAAGAAGAGAATATTCAAGATGGAAATATACTGATAGCGATGTATTGAAACCTGATGGATATGTAACAGACATTGAATGTTTTAATAAACTGATTCTGAATTGTGGGTATAAATATATTCCATCTAGTGAAGATATGGATATCGTATGGAAGATAATTCAAAACTGTAATCAGACAGAATTAAATAGATTGTTCTATAAGAACAATCTATATTGTTTTATGGATCTTCCGATATCTAGAACTCTAATGATCAAGATAATTACCGGTATGCAAAGACCATACATTGAACCTTCAAATCCACCAATAGAAATATTGAATGATTTAAATAGTCTTAAGGATTTGTTGATTGAATATGTATTTTATTGCTATCAATATATGGATCGAATGATTAGGAACAAAGAGATGATAAAATCTGTATCTATCGTATCAGATACAGATTCATCATTTGTGTCATTAGATGCGTGGTATAATTATAATCTGCAATATTTAAAAGATTATGATTGTCCTATATTACATCAACAAATTGATGTATACAAAATGATCGAAAACTCTAAACTATCAGATGATTATCCATGGAAAGATGGCAAAACTCCTGAATGGTACAATGCAATAGATAAAGATAAGCTTATTACATTTGCCAAAAGGAATGAGTTTGGTAATATCGATTCGTCTGAATATCAAGCTATTGAATTTGTAGATGTTCCTAAAGACTATGATTTTTATAACGAGGAGGTTATCAATAAAAAACGAGCCATTGATGCGATTAAGATTATTCCACAAGATAATCTAAAATTTGCATTAATAAATGTAATGTGTTACATATTGTCTTCTGTTATCAATCTATATATGATAGATTTCACAAAACAATCAGGATCATATCGTACAGATGCATTGTGCCGGATCAATATGAAAAACGAGTTCTATATGTCCCGTATTATGTTGACAGATGCCAAAAAGCATTATGCAAGTCTACAAATTCTTCAAGAAGGAAATTATCTTGGTGAAGGAGTTCTTGATGTTAAAGGTATAGATTGTTTAACCAAGTCGTCATTCTCTAAAGATACACAAAAAGCGTTGCGAAAAATATTACTGGAAGATATATTGACTGGTAAAGTTAATCAGTTAAAGATTATCAAAGATATAGCTATTTTCGAAAAAACCATATTTCATGATTTGAAAAATGGGTCCAAGAAATACTATAAACCAGTAACTATTAAATCTATTGATCACTACGATACTCCTCTTAGGATTCAAGGGATTAAAGCCGCAATTGCTTGGAATTATGTTAAAGGAGACGATTTACCAGGATTCAATTTGAGTGATAGAAATTCACTAGACATTATAAAGATTAATATTGACCATAACATTTTGGAAATGGTTAAGGGTATATACCCTTATCAGTTTTCAAAGTTTTTGGATATATTAAATCCAAAGTGCGATATTGTAACAGAAGGTGTTTCTATAAATACGATATTTAAAGGAACAATTGATTCTATCGCATTACCAAAAGATATATCTGTTCCAGAATGGTTAAAACTAATTATCGATTATGATCAAATTATTAATGATAATGTTTCTGGATTTCCATTATCAAGTGTAGGTATATGTCAATTTGGCAAGAAAAAAGCAAATTGGTCCAATGTGGTTCATTTGTAATATTGTCACAAAAATCTATCTTGATAAGATATTATAATAATGGATAATACTTATAGTATTATCCATTATTTTTTAAGTGGGTGATTTAAATGGATGTTACAAAACGTTACGATTGGAAAGCTTTTTTAGCTTTCGAGGATTTTGACCAGGTAAAATACTTACAACACTGGATCAAGAAATCTCGATTAAAACATTCGGGAGTTTTTGCGTTTTTATTTAAAGTAGATAGACGAACAGCGTATAGTTTTTTTAAGACAAGAAATCTCATCGACTTCAATAAAGATAATAATTCTAATGAAACCGATAAAAATTTTCGACTGTTTAAAGAACAGATGTACAATGTACCGTGTATCCGTATGGATGATATCAAAATAGATTTTAATAAACGTTATAGTTTTAAAGCGTTTACTCACATGAATATTTCGATTCAAAGAAGATATATTGCTCATCTAATGAAGATGTACCCGTCTGTATTAGATGTTACGAATTTAGCATTATTCTTTAGAACGAGATATATGAACGTTTACAACTGTTGTAAGCGATACAACATCTCATTTGAAAAATCAAAGTATATCGATATTAATGTCCAAAACAGATTCAGAATGGATCTGTGTCTGCATGACAAATTATCTAAGATACATGACATTTGTGGTGATGTCATATTCGACTGTGATCTTAATCATACGATATCTCATCTACAACACGTTGATGTCGATATACAAGAGGATTCTAAAAGTACAGTTCCTTCTGATATTAAAACTATCGATGAAACTGTTCCAGCGGATACCCCTAAAGGGATTGCTATTAAAACCAATGAATGCGATTGTGCTGACGATAATGAACCAGAATTAACTTCTGATAATAATAACTGTACGATAAGTGCAGTTAGCGTTTCACATATTAAATTCGCCGCTAATGTTCATGATATTAGTGAGTTCTTGTTAAGACTTGGTTTTAATAAGAATGATAAATTAAGTGTTTCAATAGAGAAAATACAGGAGTAAACAATGGATATAAAGAATATAACCAAAGTTGTTGTCCACTCAGGTATTATGCACGCAGATGACGTATTCACTGTTGCATATATCCAATTAGTCAAAAAAGCTCTTGGCCAAGAACCTGTTCAAGTAATCCGAGAATTTAAAATTGGACTAGGTCAAACTTTAAAGAACGGTTATTTGGTAGCAGATATTGGTGGAGGTAGATATGACCACCATTGTCGAGAAGAACACAAAGAACGTAGACCCAATGGAGCCGCTTATGCTTCTTTTGGGCTCGTGGCGCGTGACTTCCATGATGGCTTCTTGACAGAAGATGAATATGAGTTATTCGACAAAAAATTTGTTGAGCCACTCGACTGGTATGACAATAACGGAGGAACTAATCATTTAGCTTCCGTTATTTATTCCTTTAACAAACCTTGGGACGACAATACTCCTGGAACCGACTTCAGATTCTTTACGGCTGTTAAATTAGCTATGACTATACTGGATCAATATATTACCAGTATCAGAGCTTTAGCAAGAGCCAAGAATTTAGCACTGTCTGCTAAAGTGGAAGGCGAAACCATCTACTTAGATAGATATGCTCCTGTCAATGAATTTGTATCTGGAAGTCCTGATATTAAGTTCATAGGTGCTCCTAGTGTTCGTGGTGGTTATCAGATCGTCGCGGTTAAGAATCAAAAGGGAGAAAACAAAAAACTTTTCCCTGAATCTATTCGTGGATTAAGCTTTGGACAGTTTGAGTACAACGATGATGGATTAAATTTCTGTCATAGTTCTGGATTCATGGCAACCTTTAGAGATAAAGAAGCTGCTAAAGAATTTATGAATAAATGGTTACTCAACGAAAAAGGCGAAGTCGAAGAATAAGTAAATTGCAGGAGAGCCTAAAAAGCTCTCCTGTATTTATTTTTTATTTTTGTTCAGACTTAATCATAAATGGAGGTTTTAGAAATATGAGTATCGCGGATAAAATTTTTAAAAATACATGCAATAAAATCCTAGAAAATGAATCTATTAAATATGAGTCTCGTGCCATTTGGCCAGATACTGGAGAAAAAGCATACACAATCAAAACCTTTGGAGTTATCAATAGATATAATCTCCAAGATGAATTCCCTGCTATTACACTAAGAGAAACAAATATCAAATTAGCATTTGATGAATTGCTATGGATTTGGCAAATCAAATCAAACAATATTCGTAGTCTTCATAGTAAAATTTGGGATCAGTGGGCTGATAGTAAAGGATTTATTGGTAAAGCATATGGATACCAGTTGAGTCAACAATATTTACATCATAAATTTACTCATGATGATATTCAATCACAGACAGATTTCTTTTACCCCAGTTACAATATCGAAACTGTTAATGGAGTTAAATGGGTATCACTAGATCAAGTTGATGGAATATTGTGGGATCTCAAAAATAATCCATTTTCAAGAAGAATGGTTACTAATATATATAATCATAAAGATTTACATGAGATGAATCTATATCCATGTGCATATTCAATGACTTTTAACTGTTCCAAAATATCAAATTCCAATAAACTATTATTGAATGGTATATTAAATCAACGATCTCAAGATATGTTAGTTGCTAATAATTGGAATGTATGTCAATATGCATTACTATTAATGATGATATCTCAGTGCTGTGATATGATTCCTGGTGAATTGATACACGTTATTTCAGATTGCCATATTTACGATCGACATATTCCACTTATTAAAGAATTAATATCTAGAAACGAATATGATGCTCCACATGTATACTTGTCACCATACAGAAACGATTTTTATTCATTTGGGACTTGCGATCTTTTTATAGATCAATACAGAACCAGTGCTCAAATTAAAAAAATTCCAGTAGCAGTTTAATGAGGAGAAATAACTATGATTGCGATAGTTAATGTTGATAAAAATTGGGGAATAGGATCTAACAATAAATTGTTATATAGCTTTAAAACAGATCGTGATTTTTTTAGACATATGACTATGGGTAATATTGTGGTATATGGTAAAAATACGCTATTATCATTACCTGACAAAAAACCATTAGTCGGAAGAATTAATATTGTCGTATCATCGAATTCGAAGAATATCCCAGATGTATCTAAAAACGCTTGCAACTATTACGCTCACATACAGCGAAGCAATATCCAAAACGAATTATTGTTTGCCGAAATTAAACTGAATCAAAATTTTAATAAGTCGTACGAATATTACAATACGACATTAATTACTATTAACGATATATCGTTAATTGAAGATATTGCTACTTTTATTGGAAAACAGACCGATGATATTTATGTTTGTGGAGGAGAATCGATCTACACACAGTTACTTTCAAAATGTAATTTAGCATACGTTACAATGCATAATTACCATAACAAAAATGTCATACCAGACAAGTTTTTTCCAAATATCGAAACAGATTCCGATTGGATGATCAATAGAAAAGAAGGAGAAGGAATTCTTTCCAATAAGACAAGATACTCCATCACATCTTATCGAAGAAAGAGCTGATATAGACATGAATAATAACAAGATATCGTTTGATAAGTTAATCACTCCTACTACTAAAGTAAATTTTCCTATTGCATATGATAAAGAATCTATATTATATGATGCATTTCGTGTAATAAAAGACGAGATTCTTAATATTGGATATTCAGAGATGATTCAATATGTAGTAAGAAATTTCTCAGAGATATTAACTTTAGCCACTGCTAAAAAATCTAAATCCCTCAGAATAATATCGGATAAAGATTTTCTTATTGCATTAGATTTATCTAGAATTCAGTTTTCGAAGAATGATGTTAATAAATTTAACCGTATATATCGAGCATATATAATTAACCCTAAAAAGAATGTACTCTATTCTCAAGAATCTGCAGATGTATTCTATAGAATCGCCACTAGAATAAATAAGAAAATGATTCAGATTATAATGAATTTGGGTATATCAGAAAAAGATGCCATGTGGATTATTGTAAATAGATATTCTGCTACAGATGAGCGTCGTAATATCAAACGAATGGTTAGAGTTATACAGCATATGGATCCAAAAACTGTTACGGAACAGATGATTGTTGATATATTTTCTAAAACATTCAATGATCAATTTGAGAATTTATTTATTTCTGTGATGACTGATAAATTTGATACATTCGATAGTAAGAATGAGCAATATGTATACTCTACAGTATCAAATGCATTATTGGATATATTGAATACTATGGATGAAGATGAAATACGAGACATACTGATTAACTACGAAAATGAACTCAGTCAAAGCGGTACTTCTGGAAGATTCTCTCTAAAGTCGATAAATTCTGGAGATTATCCTAATATATGTGAAATTCTAAAAGAATTGCATCAGATGGGAATTAACGTAGATTAATTCTTTAAACTACTCTAAACTATCCAATACAGATACATTAAGGAACACATGATGGAAAAAGAAGATTTTTATAAAATACTATGTACATATACTCCTGAAATGATTAATAATTTCATTTCTATAAAAGGTAAAAGAAAAATGGTAAATCTTATTACCTTTGTTGATAAAAACACAACTAATTGCATTTTGGAGGATAAAGATGGATCAGGTGAATCCCGTAATTCAGAACATAAAGGATAATTTATCGCAGCGATCTATATCTAAAAAAGACGAAGCGATAGTTATGAAAGCTATGATGAATGATTCTGAATATTTTGTATTGACTTACAATAAAGCTAAAGATGATGATATTTGCACAGAAAAATATTATCCCGGATTAGAATTCAGAAAAGCAATTGCTAATATTGTAGCTAATCTAACTCATATTCCCAGAAAAGAAGCAAAGATGCTTGTGTCTCAATACGAATTTAATTATTCAGAAGCCAAGAGCTTTATAAATTTTTCAAAAGAATTTATTAATACTTATCTACAAACAGGAAGAAAGATTGGGTTAGGAGGAAGAGAAACGTCTGATGTCGAATTGATGTGGAAAACAATATCCAGCAAAACTGCTAGTGTTCCCGATAGAAACAACGGTTCTCGTCAGATAGTACATGTCCCGGAACATGGTGGTATTAAAACCATTAACCAATGTCCAAAATGGATATCTGAATAAAAATATGGCGTAGTACATTTGTACTACGCCAGTTTTTCGAGATTATGCCGTGATCCCAGTTTACTATTATGTTTATATTATTAAAAATAATGCAAATTAGAAATTATTAAAAGCTCCCTCGTTAAGAACGACAACCTTTTTAATACAGTTTAGATTCGTATTCTTCGCTAGTTTGGTTCTAGGATCAATAACAAAATCTTCTATGGTTAATTCAGAGGATATCGGAAGATTAGGAACAGGTTGATGTGTTTTTGTGTTCATCCATTGGAAATACTTTGCTCCTGTAGCCTGATCATACACAATTACCTCTTCGATATCTTTGTTATTATCATGTAGCATCAGATTTTCTTCTGGAGTTAAATGCGACAGATAATTATTAACACCAATATCAGATTTAGATTGCATGTTTGCTGGATAATTTATATGGACACCGGTCCCATCTGTTAGTCTAGCAGTATTCGGTAATTGATATACAGGAGCTCCAACCGGAGCAGAGATAAATGCGGTGTAAGCATCCATTACAGCTTTACTATCATCATTATTTTCCATAGCACGCATATCTTTAAATCTGCGATATTCATTATCATTAACAGTTTTAATTGTGGAATTTATTTCTTTGATAGCTGATAATTTTGTACTCAATAGAGTACCCATAGAAGAAACAGTATCGTTGATATAATGATATCTACCTTTTAATCTTGTTTGGGAACGTAGATAATCCAATTCTTGTTTACATTCTCTAAGCAATTCGTCGGTTTGATTAATAATACCATACGTCATACTATTCGTATCTGCATATGTATCAGCATAAACTGTACTTTCGACAATTTTCTTAGAGTTTGTATCATCAGAAGATTGTTCAGATTCTTTATTTTTTCTCGGTCGTCCGCGTTTTTTGGCCGGAACTGTTGTAGTTGATACAATAATCGGCGCTGAAACAGTAGTAGCATTTTTATCTACAAGGCAAGAAAAATTTGGAAGTATACGACGATTTGGATCATACACTTCGGCTTTAATAGGTTGACCATCCATTGAAGCATTTGTGCTTCCGATAGGATTTCCTAATGGGGTCGGTATAAATTGGGAACCAGATTCCATAAAATCCTCCATAATAAGATATTATAATAATGATAATATAATTTACTATAAAGTCGATTTATTTATTCTCTATTATACGAGAAACTTTTAAATATTTTTTGGAGAAAAGAAATGAGAAACAAATCTTACATTATTAACAATGAACCCTTTGAGCTATTAATACCTAATTATCCAAAAGGATATGATTTAACGATACTCGACGTAACTTATCTTCGTAAAGAAAAAAGCGATGATGGATCGTGGATGAACGATAAAATCTGTATCGCATTTAGAGATAATGTTACAAAAGAAAAAAAGATGATTACTATAGATCATCCAAAGTATACGTTTTACATAGACAGTGACGATACTATTAAACACAACCGTTTTTTCATCGAAAAAGACAAAGTTACCCCATATACATGTTATTATGATAATTTAACATATGCATTGGCTGAGGCAACCGACAATGTTAATGAATTATCAAACGCTCTACGTGACGGAAATTTCAAAACCATCACTAAATTATTACACAATAATCCAAAAGTATTCTTTAGTAGCATGAAGATAGATGACTACTATAGATTTTTATTTGGATTGTCTTATCAAAACAATATCTTCAAACTATCTAAAGGGTTTATGGATATTGAAATTGATATTGCATATATTGATAACCAATTCTGTTCTAATGGAGAAGTTCCGATTAATGCAATTGCGTATTATGATGAATCTCATAATACGGTTTATCAATTTTTGTATAATGATAGAAAAAATCCGTTAGTAGAACTATATCGACAATCATTTTCGAAAGAAGATGTTATTGGTCAACTTCATTCATTTATTATCAATGCTGTTGGAGGGCAACAAAAAGCACAAAAGTTTAGTGTGCATAATCTTAAATTTGAAATAAGATTTTATGATGATGAGCTTCAACTCATATTATCAATGTTCAAAATTGTAAATAAGTTAAACCCAGACTTTGTAGAATTTTGGAACATGGCATTCGACCTAACTTATATCCGAGAGAGACTGATAAATCTTGGTGCAGACATACTCGATGTAACACCTAGTACTAAAGACAACACACGATTCTTTACGTATTATGTCGATGAACGTAATAAGAATGATTATGCTGAAAGGTGTGATTATGTTCATACATCATCTACAACTGTTTGGATTGATCAGATGATCCAGTTCGCATCCAGAAGAAAAGGAAGATCTCAATATCAAAGTTTTAAACTAGATGCTATTGGAGAAGCTGTAGCTGGTGTAAGAAAACTTGATTATTCCCATATTACAAATAATATTGGAATGCTTCCATATTTAGATATGAAAACCTTTTCATTCTACAATATAATGGATGTTATTGTTCAGAAATGTATAGAACATACAACTCAAGATCTTGAGTATGTATTCACTAAATGCTTAGTCAATAATACATCATATGCCAAATGTCATAGGCAATCTATATATCTGGCTAATAGATTCGCTAAAGACTTTTACGAATATGGATATATTATTGGTAACAATAAAAACATATGGAATGAGAAGCCGTCTGTAAAATTCCCCGGAGCAATGGTTGGTAATCCTCTCAATAATTCTGAAGATACTATGATGAATATCAACGATAAACCATCATTGCTAGCCAACAATGTTGTTGATTTTGATTACAGTTCTTTGTATCCTTCAATTATTCTCGAGAATAATATAGCTCCTAATACTCAATATGGAAAAATTATTATCGAGAACCCAGAAGATGCTAGTAAACCATTCTCGTCAAATGAGCATCAAGACATGTATTCTTCAGAAGAAGAAACCGCTAGATATAGTCGTGGTGGTGAATTTTTAGAAAATCTAATGAGTGGAAACCCATTAGAATTTTGTAAACGATGGATGGGATTGGGAGATATTCATCAAGTGATTTCCGACATTATAGAATTTCAAAAGTACAATGGTACATCTGGAAAACCTTTATCGACAAAAGATACAGATCTCATTTATTTCGTAAATCCGACTAAGAATGAATCTATATCATTTGTAAGAAAAGATTATATGCCGAGTTTGTCTATTGCTCAAACCACTACTATAGATGAAGATACCAAGAAACAATTACTGGATCAAATAAACACTAATAAAGGAACGTTGATATGACAAATAACAATTTTGCAATGTTAATTGAACGTATTCAGCCGATTATAAATTCATGTGCAGGATTTATTAAAACAGATGGGTATATGCTTCATATACCCGGTCTCATTTTAATGATGGATGCTAGTGAATCGTACTTTAGTATTATCAGATTACCATTTATAGAGTATAGTATAATACTAGCAGAGATCAATACACTTATGTCATTAAAGACTCCAGACAAACGTGCTAATATTGATAATCTATATTTCAACGGAAATAATCTAGTATACAATAGATTACTATCATATTACTCTAAGTATAACGATATTGATAGTAAATCAGAATGCATATACTCTTCTCCGGATTGTAGGTCTTTAGATGGTTTTAATGATAATATATCTATATCTACTATCGGAAAAATAAATGTTTCTGATGGGAGAAACAACTATCGGATTCCGGTCAGCAAAGCCATTATCCCAATTACTAAAAGTGATTCTGTAAGTTTGAATATCTATAATTCCATAGATACATCGAATAATATCAAGATTGTTCGATTTATCGTTAAGAAAAAGAAATTTAAAGTTACAATTGAAATCTTTAGTAACATTATGGTTCTTCAATGAGTGATATATATTATCCATACCCTTATATAGGGTATGGATAATACTATACGATTTTATATAAAGTTGAATATATTACCTATTAGATAAGCCACATTGCGAATTAGGGCACATTACTATAATGTTATTTAAATTAAAAACAATTTTTCAATTAGATATTATAATAGTGAATAAATAGCAGTCTGTACAAACGTACAGACTGCTAAATAAATCGGGCACAACGCTCAGAAAGGTCGTGCGATTATGAGACACGATTATTATAATGTTAGTATAAAATTAGAAATATTTGATACATTGATCGAAAAGAAAATAATACCGACGATTATAGACAAAATCACTAATCTTTCGGATAATAATAGAGTTCCTGTTGACATTATAGAAAATATTTATAATGAGATAGGATACTACAAAGGAATAATCGATACTATAACAGATATTGATTATTGGGAACATTTTAATTTAGATATTGATAGATATAAAAGATGTAAATTCTTTATTGAATATCTAGATTTGATTGTCACTTACTGTAAACATAATGATTGTGATATAAAATTGTTTAAGAAACTATTTTTATCACGATTATTAAATTGGAGGAAAGAAAATGTCATCGACTAACAACGACGATATGATTGTGATCAGAACTGACACAATCATATATGATTATGACACCGATTTTGTTGAACCGGATACACATGTGTATCTAGTTCACAAAGGAAATTATGATAGTTGCTTAAAGTATTGTAATAGTGCTTTTAGTAAGCTATTTAAAATTATCCGACGACGTAACATATTAAACTCAATCAACCGTAATGGAATATGCAAATTATCGTTTTTTGGTAATGAGCAATGTTCTACGATAGTAACTACCGAATGGAAGATTGTATCATCGGATGTCAACATCAACAAAGAAACTAACATTTACCAAATTGCAGACAAATGTACATATGTCTTATCTGATGAAAATCGGATTTTACATATATTTCATAGTCAAGAAGAGGCTGAAGAATTTCTCGCAACTTCTACCACTTATAGAGTGGTTCCTTTAATTTGTCACCTTGACTGGTGGTATGCTTATGATTTATCAATACAATTTTGGTATGATAAAGAAAAAGGTGGAATAGGAGTAACTAAAGGAAGAAATATACCTTCAGATTCTCTTATTTATACCACACATTACCACTTATAGAGTGGACGATATTAGGGATCCAGACTGGTAATATTACCAGTCTGGATCCTTTTATATCTAATTTTAAAAAGTATTTTTTTTTTGATTAGATAATATAATAGTGAATAATAAGATACATGGTGTCTTATTATATCTTTTGTTTTAATACTATTCTATGGATAATTATAGAGTTCCCATAGATAGTAGGAAGGAAATAGTAATGACTATTAATACCCCCACCACTTCTACTACCACTATCTCTTACGATTACAAGTTGTTGAGTATTCTCATTAATCATATGGTTAATGAGCTTGATCCAACCCGGGTTTGGAGCATTGTTGAACACGCCATGACCGATATGTCTAAAGTTGATCCTGAGCTTAATACCCAGGTTGTTAACATCGTCCGCAATATTTATCGCGACAAAACTGCCCCTACCAACTCAACTACTGCCCCTACTACTTCTACTACCGACTCCAATAAAGAGTCAACTTTAAAAGGTGACAATAATGTCATCAGAAGTGAGGCCACCATGGCCACTAATAATAAAAATACAGAAGCTGGCGAGTTAATCGCCAGCTTCATTGAAGATTCTTTAGGGAATACCCTCCCTAATGAATATAAAATTATAAATAGGATAGCCGAGGCTATCCCAATTATTTCTAAAGCGGTTGAATCCGCTTTATCAATCGCCATGATACGGATAATTTTGACTGGGAACCATCCCCAGTCACTAAAATTTGAAGACGGTGATACCGTCTCCAATGTTAAGGCTCTTATAAGAGCCTTAACAAACAAAGATAAGGTCACGATAAGTGACCTTGTAAAAATCTTAAAATATGGCAGCTACGACTGCCTTATTGATGAGGAGGGTCACATTGCTGCGACCCTCATCTATATTAATCTCTATAAATAAGTAGAGATTAATGAGGTGGTAGACTGGATTTCTGGTCTACCGCCTTTTATTTTTTTTTCAGAGATCCAGACTAGAGATTATCTCTAGTATGGATTATTCTCTACACCAAAACTTTATATTAATAATTCTATAGAAAGTGAGCGCTTTTATTTTTTATGAGCGATGAATATAATTTCGACGATTTCGAAGATTTTGATTCTGAACAAAAAGAAACAGCTAAAGCTCATGGCAAATCTGCGAAATCATATGCCAGAAATGTATTAAAGTCGGCAAAATATATTGGACTCGATGTCATAAAAAACTTTGATCCGGATATACGAGATTTCTTATCCGATACAGCTAATATTTTCACCGATATGTATGATGTCGTTGAAAATGCTAAGAAAACTGTTAAAGATACAATAAATAAGATACTTGGTTCAGACAGCTCAACTCTCAAGGCTGTCAAACAAATAGCCAAAAATACTTTTGATGACTTAAGAACCGGTCAATTCTATAACCAAGAACGACAAGATGCTATATTCAATGACATGTTTGGTGGAGATATGTCATTTGGATGGGATGACGATTCTAAAGATTCTGATGACGATTCAGACTCTAAAAAAGAATCTAAAGATATTAGTAATACAGAAATGACTAATCGTATATCTTCTTCCCAGCAATTATCTGGGATGAATACGGCTAGTATGATTATTGCTAATGATAATAAAAATACTAAAATATCAATGTCTGCAAATATGCAGATGTTTAATGCAACCAATCAAACTTTATTAGGTATAAATACATCGTTAGTTAATATTCAACAAGGATTAGTTAATCCTTTACAAAATCATATTCAAAATTTTAATAAATTTGCTACAGTTGCTACAGAACAACTAGCAAAACAAACAAAATATCTATCGATATTAGCTTCACAAATCCAAAAGAAAAATAATGATAAACAAGTTTTTGGAGAAAATAAAGAATTAGATTCTTATAATGATATATTTGGATTCGGAGCTTTACCAAATCTATACAATTGGGCAAACCACGTAAAAGAAAAAATAAAACAAGAATCATCCACACTCACATCTATGGCAGAGTTTTTATCTCCAGAGATGGTTAAAATGTTTGTGTCGAGTTTTACTAGCTCTCCAATAGCCACACTATTGTCTATGGCAACTAGCGGAGCTTTAAAAGCAACATTCGTTGGAAAAGAAGTAGAAAAAACAAAAAGAATTGTAAAGAACTCTATTCTACAAGCTGCCTTTGGAATCCATGAAGAGAGACTTAATGGTAGCGATGGTATAATTGGATATCTAGCACGATTATTAGATATCATACCAAATACAAATTACAAAACAAGTTTTTCTAAATATAACAAAAGTGCATCTGAGTGGACGGGAAAAGATCAAAAAGCATTAAGAGATGTAATACCTACACAATTATCTACTATTATATCAATATTATCCGGAACAGAAGCTAAAATTTTTGATTATGATAGAGGAAGATGGTATACTGCTACAAATTACCAAAAAGTCTTCCAAAAAGACAAAGCCAGTCAAGTAATGTCAGATACCGAAATAAAAAATCTTAAAGACGAAATAATAAAAGATATAATAATCGAAAGAAATGAAGAGTTAATAAAAACAAAAGGAAATGATGCTGTAGCTGAAACTTCTAGTGGTAAATTCGCCCGAACTTTACAGCAAGATTTTGATACATTAATCAATTTATTTGCTTTAAGAAATATAGAGGTTACAGCATTCTCAACTAAACAAGAATTTCTGAAAGTTATAGATAAATATAATTGGGCCAATGATCCTCAAAATAGATTGATATCTAAAGAAAGCGTACAAAGAATAGCAAATATTATATTCGCCAATCCATCAACAACTGTAAGATTCAAAGATGGTATTATCCGTGGAAAAATAGCTAGGGCGAAATATATCGATCAACTCTCTTCTAGCAATAATAGCGTATTAAATATCATCAATAATTCCGGAATTGCTGATGCTCATAAATTAGGTAGTAATCGATTTGGATCTGATATATTAATTAAAACAGTAGATGAAAATAAACATAATATATTTTATTACTTATCTGAAATTTTGAACAATATTAAAAATATATCAGTCTCATCTAGGCAATCTAGAACTATTTATGGTGCATCAGAATCTATTCGAAGAAAGATATCGCAAGCGAATAAAACAGCTAATACAAATCAAAATACAACTGAAAAACCAAAAGACCAACCAACAAAAAATGTCGACGATTATGATCGTAGAAAATTAGATCCTAACTCGAAATATTACGATCCTGATTATGCTAGCGAAATAGCCGTTATGAGAGATCGTTATATTGATTTAGGTGATGAACTAGGATATGGACAAATTGTAGAAAAAACCACCGAAGACGGAACGGTTATCTTTAAGCAAGTAGATACATCTTCTAATTATACAAAAGCTGCAGAATATGTCGATAGATTAAAAAGAGATAGGGCCGTATCAAAAGGTACTATTGATTATATAGAAGACTACGATAAGAAAAGAACAAAAGGTTTAATTCAAACCGTATTAGAAGATTTTAATAAAAAATTAGAGAGTCTGGCATATGGTGATATGTCTAAAGCTCTTAGAGAAAAATATAAAGATGCTCATGGTTTCACTGGAGTAATGGAGCGAACCGGCCAAATTATAAAAGAGCAGTTCCAAAAGGATCTCTTCCTCTCCGTAAGCGATCGTAACAAAAATTATCAAATTACTTCAAAGGATTATGGGAAAAATTCAAAGTTTCAGAATGGGGAGAAAACTTCTTTGGAACTTTAAAAAAGAAAGGTAAAAACTTAGGAAGTAGTATCTGGGATTATATCAAAGAAAGAACCTTTGATATTATTGAAGGTATTACAGGAACTCGTCCAGGATCTGGTAAACAGGAAGATTTCTCTGGTGTAAATAACGAAAAGAACGATAAAAAGAGAGCTGCTAATCCATCACAAGCAGCGACCGGTGGTGTGGTTAAAAAATCTGGTATGGCTTCCGTATCAGAAGGCGAAATCATTATACCGGCCAACAAGAATCCTTATTACGAAGATAGATTAAGTTTAGCACAACGACAAAGAATAGAAAATAAAAATTATATGGCATGGGTCGATGATGGGGCTCCTGGAGGACCATACTTTGGTAGCTTTAGGAATGGAACACCCAATTGGAGGAAGAAAGCTAAACAGTTAAGCAAATCATCTGATCCGGTGCTGAATCATACAATAAGACGAAGAATCCAGTTATTATTTCGAAGATCTATTCCAAACATAAAAGATCTGAGCGATAGAGATTTAGTAGGATTAGCTAATGTTTTTCCAGAAGAAGATCGGTATACTCTTCTCAATAATCAAAAAACACCGATTACAAGAAGCAATATTACTAAATTAGAGAGAATGATCTCTGACGCATATGCCGCAGCATTAATGAATGATGATACAGAAAAAATACTGACATTGAATAATATCAGTGATGTATCTTTACCGACTCAAACCAAACTAAAATTAATTCAAGTATTCAGAAGACAATATCCGGATTTATCTTATAAATGGTTCAATAAATCAAATATTCCCAATAATATAATTAACGATACAATTTCAGCAAATACGATCGGTAGACATTTTTCAAAAATACAACCCGGTTCTGTATTTTTGAAACATGGAAAAGACATCTGGTTTGATTCAAGTTTTAATAATAAATATGGAGACGGCATTGTATCGCCTAATTTGATTATACAGCCAAAACCATATCAGGTTACTACACAAAGCAAAGAACCAAAACCTGTACCAAATAATAAGCCAAAATCTATAATAACACAAAATCAGCGAAAGAATACACCAAATAGTATAACTGTAATAAATAAAGTACCATCGACTAGCGAAGCGTCGCCAGTTGCAGTACCCAATAATCAAACACCGGCGAAACCTGGAGTTCCATACAATGTACCATATCCAATAGTATCGAATAATAAAGTAGAGCAAAATAAAGAACAGCCTGTCAAAGGTGTAACAACTAGAGCTCTGAAGGATTTAGCAATTGGAACTTGGAATCAATATTCAAAATTGGCGTTGTTAGGTGCACTTGGTTATGGTGGGTATCAATATGGTCCTCAAATATTAGATTATTTAGTAAATAATATTAACATGCTCAATCCGTATTTAACTTCATCACTTGGATTATTAACCGGTATTAGTAGTGGAATTAAATCTAAAAGCTGGCGAACTGGGTTAGTAACCGGTGCCGCATCAATATTAGGATCATCATTCGCAAACGGAATGATCTCCGATCTCATACCCACTGTTCAAACTGTAGCAAATATGATTGATCCTCAAGTCTGGAACGATATAAAGTATACCGGTATTTCCGGATTAGGTTTAGCAGGCTTAACTAATCCTACTACACAGAAAATTCTTGATAAAACCGGAGAAATAGCGGTTAAAGGTATCGGTAAGCCAATACTTGCTATAGGTAATGCAGCTAAAGCCGTATATGAAAATGCATCTGAAGCGGTTAAGAACAGTGATATTGTAAAATATGATACTAAATCTGATGCAGCATATAATGTTGTAAAAGAACTAGAAAATCTTGGATTTGAGTCTTCAGATCCACAAAAGTTAATAGACTTAGTTAATAAAAATGCACAAACATATGCTAATGTTGGGGCAAAAGAATTTGCTGAGCGAGTAATAGAAAAAAATAAAAACGACGAATGGTTATATAAAAGATCTGGAAGATGGTTTGGTAATGATAATAACGAGAGAATTATAGCTAAACGTATTATATATAGACTCAATACCGGGGATAGTATAAATACTCTGGTAAGCGAAAATGACACATCGTTTTTGAACTATATTAAAGATAAATCGAAGAAAATACGCAAAGTCAATCCAAAAGCAACAGACGAAGAAATAATTGAGAATATATCAAAGAACATAAAAACCTATAGTAAAGACTTTGATAAGATGCATGATGGAGACTTCCATGTATCGAATGAAGCAGCTATACTATTCAAAATTCTTTTTAGTGAAGATATATATATAGCACGTGCACAAGAGAAACAAAACGAATTACTGAAAGAGATTGAAGGTAAAAAGAAATCGCTTGAGAAAAAGAAATTAGTCATATTCAATAAATCAATTTCTGCTATCAAACAAGATTTTGATCCTAGATACAACATAACGCCATATATACAAAATGAAGCATTGAAATACTTATCACAAAATGAAAATATCGATACAAAAGAATTAACCAATTTTATGAAAAACAGTTTTGACGGTAAAGCCAATATCCAACGACTAATAGAAACAAATATTGATAAGAATATTTTAGAATCGCATGATATTAATGAAATATTTAAATATTTAAATGATAACAAATATGGTGACAACTTATCATTTTTGTATAACATTTTTGATATCTCTCATAAGGATCCTATGATCCTTAAAAGATTTATAAAAAATAAATATTATAGTAAATACAAAGACCAAAATATTGATTTTAAACACTTAATATTGGATATGTATAATGATTATCGCCCTGATATGTTTAGTCAGAAAGATTATTTATCAAATAAATATAATGTGAAAGATAAATATGGAAGAATAGTTCTTGGATCGTCTAGTATATATGATAACGATCGGCAAATGTCGTTTAAAGAATATCAAAGATTAATTCAACAGGCTAAAAACGATAAAAAAATGCAGAATGCAATTAGAAATAGTTTTTACAAATATAATATGGATAGAGAAGAAATATGGAACGCATTACAAAGATTGGGAAATAGAAACTGGGAATCTTTATCGGAAACAGACAAAGATTTATCTGTTTTAAATCGATTTGATCCAATTAGGACCGTAGCGAATACATTTGACAAATTATTTGGTACAATTGCAAATCAAAACGTAGATCTTAAGAAATTAACAGTTTCTACATTAGATACATTTAAAAAGGATTATGCATGGATCACTGGTTCGAGTCTAATAGGTGGAGTTATTGGTGCATTGGCTACAGGCTCTCCATTAGGAGTTCTTGGTGGACTTGTAATCGGTGGTGGATTAGAAGTAGTAGATAGATCTAAACAATGGACAGATATTTTATATGGTAAGAAGAACGAAAAAACCGGACGATATGCTGGTGGATTTTTATCACCAAAAATAGCAACATTTATGAAAGAAAAAATGCCAAACATGGCCAAAGCTGGTGCCATCGGTGGTGGTATCGGAATGTTGTTTGGTGGACCTCTTGGTGTGCTTGGTGGTATAACTTTAGGATCTGGATTAGAATATTTAAGAGCAAGTACCGATTTTAAAGAATATTTCTTTGGTAAAGATGAAATATCAGGAAAGTCAAAATGGGATAAAACATATGAATTTATAAAAAAACATAATTTCGGATTAAAAGGAGCAACTTTAGGTGGAACTATCGGAATGTATATGGGGGGACCCGTAGGACTACTTGGTGGTAGTTTAATTGGTGCAGCTACAGAATATTTATCTGGTGCTACAGGTTTGACAAATGCATTATTGGGTACAAAAGATATACACGGACATAGACAAGGAGGATTAATTGGAACACTGAACTATATGTTTGGTAGTATACCAGAAAAAATATTAAATCAATTATCTGTAATTCCAAATACATTCAAAGATATGTCAGTAAACATAGGAAAATTAGCTTATCAAGCAATAGCTAGACCTGTTGGAAATTATTTTAAAGATTTAGGAAAATGGGTATATAGAGGTATAGTAGGAGCAGTTAAAAATAAGATTGCACGTATATCTCAAACTTGGATAGGAAAATTGTTTAATCCTGTAGTTAATGCTTCGCGCAAGCTTTTTGGATTTATTTACGACTATAGTATAGGTGGCTTACTAAATCTTCCTACTAAGTTAATGGATTGGGCTAAATCTGGAGCTGAAAAAGCCGAAAAGTCATTAAAATTAACACATGATGTTACTGATTTTTTAGCTGGTAAATATAGAGGGGAAATGACCCCAGAATTGTTACAGAGATTACAAGAACATTATTCGACGATGGATCAAAATAAGCTAAAATCAGATCAATCATATGGTATTTATCGCCTTTTCGATAATAATGAGGAAAATGAGAATAGATTTACCAATCAATCCGACGAAGATATACAAAAAACTCTTGAATTAGGTAAATCATACATTGATAACTTAGATGCGATACATAAACAGAAACGTGACCGTGGTAATTTATTTAGGCTCATAGAATCTACTATAAAGTCTAATAATACCAAATATAGTATAAAAAATGGTAATGATACTAATGCATTTTGGAATAAAGATAGAGAAATACTTGAACAAATATTCAATGATCTAGGGGATAACAATAATTTATCAGATTTTGATGAAAAATTAGAAAGTTTCTTAACAAAACAAGGTGTTCCTTTAGAGGATATAGATATCATTAAAACCAAGGCAAAGGAATTAATCGATTCAAAAATTGATTTACGTAGGTATGATAACTCGCTATTAGGAAAATCAGAAAAAAATAAAAATCTTTTGAATTGGATAGAAAGAAATGGTTCTCAAATTTTTAACGTAGATAAAAATGGAAATTTCATTATAAATGAGAGAAAATATGGCCAGATGAAAGACAGATATAATAGCATGGTATCTATGATGATGGCTGGTCGTGAAAAAAGATTAGAAGAAATTGAAAACGAAGGTAACGAAACTGTTGAAAACACTTCTCATAATTCATACGATCAAGTCGGAATTGTTTGGGATACAATGAAAGATTGGATGGATGAGAACTTAAAAGGAATATCTACAGAAATCTCAGCTATTAAAAAATTCTTTACAGGAACTGGTGATAGTAAAG
>ERZ808274.103-NODE-103-length-48823-cov-13.289760_pt1 | contig 48823 bp, 35 predicted proteins | sample MGYA00521277_ERZ808274 | MGnify/ENA primary metagenome ERZ808274 (study PRJEB31516, sample SAMN03275597) | gut metagenome | biome: mammalia-associated habitat; material: feces | host: Papio cynocephalus | place: Kenya | collected 2012-07-28 ... | reverse complement strand
GAACTGGTTGTAATATATACGCTGTTTACAGGATATATAATATCTAAGAGATTTACATAATTACTCATTATTTAACCTCCTTATTTGGGAGGTTATCTAAAATCATAATATCAAATTGATTTATAGAAACTAAGCTACCGTAGTAGCCCCCCCCCTAGAGAGGTCAATTTATTAAACTTATTCACATAAAACTCCTTTTCTTTCTCAAAATTATAATCTATATCTATATGAAAAAAAGGCAAAACTCATAATCGAGTTTTGCCCAAAAATTTTAAATTTTTATCCACAGCTTGCATCTTGAATCTGTAGGTTGAGCTGATTGCACAGCGATACTATATTCATTATCAGCGCTACCAGATTTAGTAGCATAACTAGCAGAATTTGCACTACCAGCACTTGCCGCATACTTTACGCTTTTATTAGAATCAGACGTGTTATCAACGTTACCCAACCCAACAGCGGATTTAGAAGGAGGATAAGCGTTTGTATAAAACTCCTCTACAGAGATAATACGATTAGATGCATAAGTAACTCTATAGGCTTTACCTAATCCAGTCATAGGAAATAATAATAAATTACCATAACTAGGATTGTCACCGCCAATGCCAGTTCTATGCGGCACATATAAGTAATTATACCAAGAGCCGCCAGTAAAGCTCAATCTTTTTTCTTTAGATTGATTAAACATACACGACCCAAGCATTGGAGGTTTATTTATTAATTTCGCAATTAAATCATCTATAGTATCCGCGTTATTTTCTTGCGCAGTCATAATAGGCAATATTGTAAAATTGCTGCCATCTGATAAATAAAATTGACTCATTCCATATCAAACAAAATTGTATTTATTGAGCTACCGCAGTAGCCCCCCCCCTGCAAATATTAATAAACATAAAAATCTCCTTTAATTCTCTGGTACGCCACTTGCGTTAGACCATACCATATAATTAGCTGTACCGCATGAGTTTGCATAATTTGCACTAGTCGCATATTTCACATTTTTCTCGGCATCAGCTGTGTTGTCAACATTGCCTAAACCAATAGATGCCTTGGTATGAGTATGGTCACTTGCGGCCGCACCAACCATATCGGCAGTCCATGGCTTATATTCTCCATCAACGGGGTAGTAAGCTCTTGTCAAAATATATCTCCCTTCGAACGAAAGGGAGAGAGTCATAAGCCCCCCCCTGAAACGTTATTTAAATATTCAATTATTAAATTTTAATCCATATTTTACAAGTATTACTGGTGGGTTGCGTAGATGAAACAGTTATTATATCGCTTGCCGCTTTGGCATTGAGTTTTGTATTCATTTCACTTTCAGTATAGTAGCGGTCATCGTGAGTGTGACTAGAATTGGCCTTGCCATTTAATTTAATATTTATTTCACTCTCAGTATAATATCTATCATCATGAGTATGTGAACTTGGAGTGTATGTAGAAGGTTTACCACTCACATTACCCCATGCAACAGAATTCGCGGAACCCGCACTAGTTGCGTATTTTACGCTCTTGGCAGAATCTGTGGTATTATCAACATTACCAAGGCCAACCTCTGACTTAGTATGGGTATGTGGGCTTACTATAAAATTATACGCAGCAGACTCGCCAAATGACGGAACAGCAGTCTGCCCTGCTGTCGATGCATCCCAATTTGTCCAAGAAATAGCAAACCCCATATCATAGTTACTACCAAGTGGTATTAACTTCATTGATTCTGACCATTGACTTCGTTTAGCCCAGATAGAAAAAGTATTACCTTCTGTTTTTTTGTCTAAACCGGCATAAAAAATATCATAAAAAGCACTCTTTGCGTTTTGTGTTAAAAAGGTATAAGAAACTGTAGGAGCAACGAATATTTTACTATTTCCAGAATATACTGATAAATTCATAATACAAGCATTTTGTCTTGATACACAAAGATAAGTTTCGTTAATTCTTTTGTATGTACTATTGCATGTAACACTACCCAACTTATAATACATTATATTAGCAGTACTCTTCTCTACATAATATTCTTTTGGACTAAGAACATTGGCACTACTTGCTGTACCGTTTAAGTTACCGTTTACAGTCTTAATATATGCTTCTCTGAACTGCCAGCTACTTGTTCCAAGAGCAGAAATTGTTCCTGAATTATAAGGTATAATTCCTAGCTGCGTAGTCCTAATCCAGTCGTTATCTGAACCATCTGGCTTTGTTATCCCTTGATAGCCATTAGCGTTTTTACTTCCTAAAGCTCCTACCATATCAGGAGTCCACTCTTTATATGAACCATTTACTGGGTAATATGCTTTAGCCAATTACATCATTGGCACACCATGCCCCCCCCCAGAAGGGTATAATTCCATATTATCATTTTACACCTACACCTTTATCCATAATTTACAAGTGCTTGCGCTTGGTTGCGAAGAAGACACAATAACCTCTTCTGGCCTCCACGTATTGGTATCTTGTGTAGGTGGAGTGTAACCAAGTGCCGCAGTGACGTTCGCTTTAGTAAGCGAAATCGTACCGCTAGAATTTGTAATATTTGAACCAATCTTAACCAAACCTAAAGTTGAGCCAGTTGCCGCACCATAAGTAGTGTTATTATCTGTCCAAGGAACATTAACATAAAGATTACCACTATTGTCGGCACTAACTTTATAATTTTTACCAGAAGTTGTGAATCCAGTCTTTACACTGAAAGTAGTACCAGATAAAGATAAGCCAGTTCCCGCAGAATATGTGGTATTTGTATTATTATCAGTCAATTCAATTGTAGCGTTGCCTGACTGGTTCATTGTAAATGTACCCTTTGTAGCACCAGCTTGTTTAATGGTAACCGTACCGTTGCCAACAGAGGGAATTTGTGAAGTTAATGCTAACTGCCCACTACTCACAGGCATATATACAACGGTGGATTGATTTGTATTTGCATTGAAATTGGTATCGGTGTCATAAGAGAAAGCTAAACGTTCATCTCCATATAAGTTACCGATAGTCCAAGCGCCTTTGAGAGTCTTTTGACCTACTACTGGGTTATATGAATCTTTATTAGATGTTGTACCAAAAGCAATAGCATTATTACGTGCGGAAATCCAACTACCACCAGAGCCACGGAGAATGCGGCCAGACATAGTGCCGCCACTCAATGGTAAATAAGAGTGGGAGTGATTGGATGCCGCAGCGCCAACATCACCATAGCTAAGTGAAATATTGCCAGTTAAAGCCTTTCCATTAACTGTGCGGCTAGTGGGGACATATGAACCGAACTTATCATTAAGTACCTTGCCTTGTGCCGCAGAAAGTGACTGGTCTGTAGCTGTTGATGTTAAATTATTTTGAATTCCACGCCAAGTATTATTATCAGTAGATGAAATAGTAATGTTACCACTTGCGTCAGAGGTAACACTTGTAGCTCCACTGCCTTTAATGGTCACACCAGTGCGGAATGTATTGTCATCTGTAACATTAATGTGAGTGTTGCCATTCGTAGTAGCAGCATTAGCTGTATCACTGGCAGCACCAGCTACAATACGAGTTGTCCAATGCGTATTTGTATCAGCTGTTGGAGGAGTATATCCAAGAGCAGTTGTTACATTTGCCTTAGTTAACTCACTACGAATAGTAGCAGAAGATTTATTTTCAACATTACCAAGGCCAACATCTGATTTAGTAACACCGTGCGGATTGCCACTTTTCACAGTTGAGTGATTATATGCCGCGCGTGATTCATCACCATAGCCAGCAGTAGAATGGGTAGTGCCTAGAGCAATTGTTTCAGAAATCACAACATAGGCAGTGCCGCTCCAACGATAAATCTTATTGGTATCTTTAGCTGTGTAAATCTTACCAGCTTCACCTGTAGTTGGGAACTTGGAAAGTGAATCATATTCAAGAACGTCGTCAACGTAAGAAGGAAGATTTGAGCTTGAAATCGTGCCGCTAATTTTAGATGCATCTAATGTGCCGCCAAGCTCAGAGAAACTATATGAAGGTTTAGACGCGGCTTTTGCCCATGAAGGGACATCACTAGCTGGCATACTTGTTGGGAAGTCTGTAATCTGAGACTTCGTATGGGTATGGGAAGCAGCTGCCGCACCAACATTAGACGCAGTGATATTGATTGATTTAGCAGCACTACCATCATACGCACCTTGGGACGTACCGTTAAGAGAAATCGTTAAGGCATTTGGGTTCTTTAGAGAGCCAGGGACTGTTGGAATAGATGGCTTATTTGAAAGGTCGTTATATGAACCACTAGTCGCAACAGTGGCAAAACTAGGCTTACCTGTTACCTGACTCCAAGAAGGAGCATGGCTTGAATCGAAATAGTAAGCCCAAGCACCCCAAGAGGTACTATTAAATTGACGAATCCAAGTTTTATTGGCACTCGTGTTACCCTCTGTAAGCACTTGTGCTACATATCCGCTGGCGATTTTCTTAACTTCAAGACCAAAAGCATCAACGCCACTTGGCTTATTTGAAACTGTATTACTGCCGACACCAAAATAAATGCCGACAGTTTTAATGTCGTTTAAATTTTGATTGGTAAGCTCGTGCGCAGTAAGATATGCGGCATTGGTTGCATTTGTAGCGCTGCCAGCACTCGTTGCGTATTTAACGCTCTTTTGGCTATCCGCTGTATTATCGACATTACCTAAACCGACTTCACTCTTAGAATAAGATGGTTTACTTGCAGCCTTAGCCCAAGCGGCAACATCCGATGCAGGCATTGAAGTTGGAAAATCAGTAATATCAGCTTTTACATGCTTGTGGTCCGTATTAGATTTGCCACTAAGAGCAGAATTAATTACTTTATTTTGTACAGGATTTGTAGAAGTACTTGAAAGTGCAGAGTCAACTGAAATATTATTAGCTCCGCTAGCGATACCATCTAATTTTGATTTATCGCTTGCAGACATAAGACCTGCGGCACTAGTGCTAGCATTACCATAGACGGTGTTTGAATCAGTAACGCTATAACTTGAACCATCGCTGCCTTTAAGATAAATAGTACTACCGTCTTTTGTTAAATTGTAAGTAGTATTAGAGTTGATATTATCTTTAATTTGAATCAGAGAGGTTGTAGAAGTGCCCATCCACATAGTACCTGTATCGGTTGCAATATAAAGTGCGCCATCGATGACTTTACTCGCGGGCTGTAGGGCTTTGATATTAGGTTCTTTATCTCTGATAAATTTTACTCTTGCTATCTTGCTCACATCCTTTCTGTCCAAAAGGTATATTCTTTATTAAATGAATTGACTTACGCCAGTTTCATTATATGCTTTTATAGCATTTTCTAATTTTGTTCTATATTCAATTATACTTGTAATGTCGCCTTTGCCACAAATATTACCAGAAGTAAAATATGCCGCGAATACATTTTGTGCATCGCACGGTTCAAGACGATAACAGTTTACATTACCCGGACATGTAAATTTGCCAGTAGCATCATCTATATAAGGATAAGAGCTTAATGTAGATAAAAAATTTTGACCCATTGTAGAAGATGACGCAAATTTCACTTTCTTTTCGGGAAAGCATTCTGCTTTTTTAAAACGAATATCTTTTAGTGCTACTGGAAAATCAGCAAATTTAACGTCTGATAAATCCCAACCATATGCACTTCTCCATGTCATTTTGGGCCAAGAAACATTTAGATACATATTCCTACCATAATAATCAACAAAGCCATTAGAATAGAATCGATAATGCCATATATTGTTAGAAGTATCCCCTTCTAGAATTATCGACTCTTTTGTTTCAAGCGTTACAGAAGAATCTGCTTTCAATTGTAGCAATTTGCTATCTGGTATACCTAAATATACTGCTCCAGTATCCGTAGAAACATATATAGTACCATCATTGATGTTCTTGTTTGCTTCTTGAGATTTTATTGTGTCTTCTTGCCCCTGAATAAAATTTATTGGTTTTTTCATAATATATTATTTTCTATGAGATAGGGTGCCAAGTTAAATCATTTGGCGTCAAAAAATCTTCTATCGCATGGAATGCAGCAGATTTTAGTCCAAAGACTGAAATCAATTTATCTTTAACTTTAATCGTACCGTTTTCGGTACCAATTGTGATTTGGTCTGCTGTAAGCATTTCATCAGGTTTTACGCCAGCGGCTTTTGCGTCCACGTATGCCTTTGTCGCCAAATCGTTGTCATCTGAAATTGACTGATTCGCCGCATATTTAACTTTACCACTTAAAATACCGCCAGCAAGAGGCAAGTATTTTGCCTTCTCTTGGTCTGTATATGCTTTTGCATCTGAAAGAGCTTTATTTGCTTTAGTCTGAGCGTCAGATGAAGCTGTACCAGATGCTGAACTGATAGCGGTGTTCATTTCACTTTTGGTCGGATAGTTTGATAAATCTGTTTTGGAGCCACCTAATTTTTCAAATTTTCCATTAACCCAAAAGTATTCAGTATATTCATTATCAGATTCAGACAAATCAGGAAGCATATAGATTGTGTTATCTTCACCAGTAGAAGGAAGGGTTGAGCCTTTTGCCAAAACAACTCGTTTAAGATGCGGAGCTGCGGCAACTGCGTTGGCAATGGCTGAATCCATAGCATCTTTTTTAACGTAATCGCTAGGCACTTTGTCAGATGGAATAGCAATGTCCCAATTAATATCGGACGCATCTACGAGCTTAAAAGTGCCATTATTTTTTTGCTTGATTTTATCAATTAATTGAATTGGCATTATCTCACCTCTACCGTAGTCGCGCCCAGTCCAGCGTTAGTTGATTTATAAATGTCATACGAAGCAGTTGCTCCACTGGCATTTGTAAAGTCAAAAGTTTTTACTTTACTAAAACCGCCCTCAAAACCGCCAACATAGAATACGGGAGTCCCAAAAGAAGTTGGAATTGCAAAATAAATATATTGACCAGCATTAGCCGTTACTGTCCAAGAACCAGTACGCCCAGAAACTAAATTCTTAGTCAACCCTTTGACAAAAGTCGCGTCCATCTTAGATGTGTCAGTAATGTTACTCACTCCGTAATATTTACCATTTAAAAAATAAATAGTGGATTGTTTTGAAGACACAGAATTTCTAGCATCTGTTGCCGTCAAAGTAAACGTAGTTGTAGTTTTGAGTGGAGACGCGAAAGACAAAGCTGTAGAACCTGATTGACTTTTAATGATTTCAGATGATTGACTACCTGCTGTAATGGTCAATTTGGAAGGTTGCTTATTCAAATTCCAAGAAAATGTAGAAGATGAAATAGAAGAACCTAGTTCAAGCGTGCCCGTATTGTTTGAAAAAGTACTAATGGACATCGCTTTATAAAGTGAAAGTGTACCGTCAGATGTAATATCAAAATCATTGCCGGGCTTGATAACACCTGCGGCAGAAGAAGTGGCGACTTTTACATCGCCACTTCCATATTTGATATTATTTTTCATAATACTCTTAGAATCAGAAATAAAATAGATTCCATTTGGGTCTACTTTTGCGCCAAGAGCATCATATTCTGATTGTACACCTGAATAGAATTTAATATCCGCAGACATACAATCTCCTTAAATTAAATAATCAATTTAAATTAGAGCGTGCCCCAGGTAAGAGCAGAATCAGTATATGTTTTCGCAGACGCAAGAGCATTATTGGCCTTTGTAGTAGCATCGGCAGCAGCAGCATTAACAGCTTCTGTTTTCTTGGTATCAGCGTATGACTTAGCGCTAGAAAGCGCAGCATTTGCAGAACCAGCAGCATCAAAAGCGCTTGTGGCAACGTATGCGGCAGAACCAAGACCTTTAACAGCTACGTTTTCGCCCTGAACTGAGATAGTACCGTTAGCGGAACCGGAAACGACATCGCTTTTCTGGACAGCAGAGTCAGCCTTAGCACCCTGTGCGGCAGTAGCGAAATCACCAGTACCAGCATAGGCAGCGGAACCTAGACCGTGAACCTTGACGGCAGTGCCCTTAACAGAGATAGCGCCATTGGTAGTACCTTCAATAACATCAGCAGCCTGTAGCGCAGAATCAGCTTTAGCGCCCTGAGCGGCGGTGGCATAATTCTTGGCTAGACCATCAGCATAATCCTTAGCAGCCTTCTCGGCATCAGAAGCCTTGGTGGCGGCAGTAGCTTCGGCAGCAGCCTGAGCAGCGTTAGCCTTTGTTGAAGCGTCTGTGGCAGCAGCAGCAATAGCGGCCTCCTTGGCAGCATTAGCTTTGGAAGTAGCATCATTAGCAGCGGCAGTCTTGGCATCGCTTACGGCAGTGTCAACTTGACCTTTGGTATAGTAATTGCTAAGGTCTGTATCAGAGGTACCGATGCGCTCAAAGGCACCATTGATAAGCATATATTCAGTATAAATTGACTTGGCTGAACCAGCAACTGTAGCATCGCCGCCATCAGGGACCATGTAAATTGTATCTTCATTGGCAGCTTTAACTGCTGGAAGAGCTTTAACAATTTCACGCTTTAGGTGATGGGCGTTTGCAACGGCTGTAGCGATAGCAGAATCAGTCTGTGTCTTGGTGTAAGCATCGCCAATGCCATAGCCAGCTAAAGTTGTAGCCTTGTCAGCTTTCTTAGCGATTTCACCTTCGAGAGCGGTCTTAGCAGCAGAGACCTGATTTGTGGTTTCAGTCTTAGCGGCAGCTACAGCTTCGGTCTTCTTGGTATCAGCATAGCTCTTGGCATTAGTTTCAGCGGCATTGGCTTTTGCAGTCGCATCAACGGCGGCTGTTTTCTCGGCAGCGGCCTGAGCATCGGAAGCAGCTTTCTTAATTGAGCCATCGCCAGTGCCATTGATTACGCCAATAGCAGATTCGTTAGCAGCAGTTTTACCCTCAACGGCAGTAACACGGTCAGCAAGAGCACCGGTATTGAGGTTCTTGACTGTCTCGGTTACGTAGTCGGCAACGGATTTAGCCGTAGCGAATTCACCATGAGTGCTTGAACCTGAAATAGTGGTAGCTTTTGGAAGGACAACTGTCTGATAGGCAGCGCCATCAAAGAAACGGACTTCACCAGTAGTTTCATGGATATAAAGTACGTTTACCTCTGCGGTATCGGTTTCGGGGAAAGCAGAAACCTTTTTATAGATACCACCAGAGAAAGGAACGTCACCTTTATAGATTGTTCGAGAATCGCTGATGAAATACAGGGTAGCAGCATCTTTATTATCAAGACCCGCAAACTGGGCAGCGGTGCAAGAAATAAATTTAACTTGAGCCATCTAATTTTCCTTTCTTTTGTATGATTTACATATTTATTATAAAATCTCTTTAAAGATTATATAACCTTCTATTCTTGGAATTCATTCCATTCGGTTAGGTTGGAAACTGCAATATATTCTTTTGTACTCGCGCTCCATTTATATGTAGCCTTATTTGCAATATAAAGAGTTGTCGGATTTCCTTCTTTTGGAAAATCGTGTACATCTGTGCCGAACACAACAGGCTCTAGATTACTGGGAGTAAGTTGCTTCCAAGAGCCATTAGAAAAATTCCACATAACGTTTGAAGATAATACATAATAATAACCATCTAATACAGAGGCATATTGTTCTCTATCTTCTTCTGTCTTAAAGGTTTGAATTGTTCTATAAGAATAGCGTACGCCATTAATGTCTAAACATACAGTGGCGTTATCAGTAACAAAAATAACATTACCGTCACGAACAGATAACTTGCTTAAATTTTTAGCACTAACGGTATAAAGATTAGTATAAACCATTTTAATCCTCCTCTACCAATTCATCGAAATTAATCATTTCCAAGTGAGGAGTTTGAATCTGTCTATCTACATAATCTTTAATAGTTTGAATATCATTATCAAAGTCAATGCCACACTTATCTTTATCTAATTTAGAATCTATGCGAGCATCAACAATTTCTAATGACTTTTTAGCTTCTTCTAATGTTTCATCAGCTTTATTGCCAATAGCCTCAACTCGTTCAATAGCCTCATCAGCTTTTTCAGCTGCTTTATCAGCTTTATCGGCAGCAGCATTGGCAGTATCAACCGCATCTTTGGCAGCGACTTTAACTTTACCGAATTCAAGAAGCATATCTTCGAATTCAATTTTTTGAGCAATCATTTGCTTTTTCATCTGGTCGCCGATGCAATTGAGACGAATTACCGCATTTTGAAATAAACTGAAATCATCGGATACGACAAAAGAAGAACCGTCATTCGGGTCAGATAATACGTGTACAACAAAATTAGTTGACTGAGCAATTGAAACACTATCAACCAGTTCGATACAACAAAGCACATCGCCTTCAAGTAACATCGCTTGCGGCCAATGAATTTCCCATATAATTGGGTCATCATTGGTCTGAGTAAAGACATTATATCCTTTTACCTTCTTTTGGCGATGAAACCAACTAAGATATACTTTAGTTTCAGGAGTAATTTGAGCAGCTGCTTCTTGGTCGAAAATGATTCTAAAAGTGCGGCCATTGGCATCAGCGCCACCAGCAACAATCGGGTCTTGAATATCTTGGTCAAGTGATTTCAAATTAACCGTAACTGCTTTTAATTCCTGACTCATTTATTCACTCCTTTCGGTTTCACTTTGTATAGTTTTAATTATTTGAGGATTAGAAAGATTTATCCTCGGTAATTCACGAATTTCTTCCATAAGACCATCAATAAATGAATTTCCCCCTGCCGCTTTATAATATAAATATCTGCGTTCCAAGGATTGTAAATTTAAATCATCAATCGCTTTAATCTCATAACAGAAATAGTGGTGTTTATCTATAATATAGCTTCGAGAATTCTCTTGAAGCCTTTCCATGGTTAGCTTTTCATGCTCTTTAAGTTGTTTAATCTCTTCTGATTGTTCATTGATTTTAGAAGATAAAGTTGAAACCTCTTGCCGCACATTGGTTAAGCCTTCCATGATTTCAGAATGCTTTCTATCTTTCACAGATTGATGATTGAAATACGCTTTCAGTTTCTCATAAAAATATTCAACAAGTTCGCTAATAAATTTAAAAGCAACCGCAAGCGAAACTATCAAAATAATAATAGTCTCCAAAGAATATTGTGAAAATAATTGAGATAAAGCATCCATATTACAGCAATATTCCTTTCTATTTCAACATAGCCTATAAAATATGAAAGAAATACAGTGTAAATTATACTTTTTTGTCCAACAAAAAAAGAGGATTAGAAAATTTTTCTAATCCTCAATTAAACTAGTTTTATTAAATTTTAATCCAAATTTTACAATCATTACTTGTTGGCTGAGTGCTTGAAATAGTAATAAGGCTATTTAACTTATCATTTAAAATCTTACCTTGTGCCGCAGAGAGCGATTGATCGGTCGCAGTAGAAGTTAAATTATTTTGAACGCCTCTCCAAGTATTTGTGTCGTTAAGTGCGATGGTTGCATTGCCAGATTGGTTCAACGTAAAAGAACCTTTGGAGGTCCCACCTTGTGTTACTGTAATAGTACCATTACCTACAGATGGAATTGTTGGTTTATTAGATAAATCATTATAAGAACCACTTGTAGCGACAGTGGCAAATGTTGGTTTAGATGAAATCTCACTCCAAGAGTACGAAGGTTTGGATGATGCCTTTGCCCAAGATGAAACATCGCTTGCGGGCATACTTGATGGCCTGCCTGAGACATTTGTCCATACAACGGAACTTGCGCTATCAGCGCTATTGGCATGGTTTACTCTACCGACATTACTTGCTGTGACATTCGTTTGCGTATATGTCCTAATATCTGCCGCAGCCCTTGGTTCATCTCCTGTCAGTACCCAACTGCCACCATTAGAACCTCTTGAACCATTCGAAATAACTCTAAAGTTAACTCCTTCATAAGAACTAGTTGCTTTAAAATATAAGTCTACATAGCAAGTGGTGCCAGCTTTAGAATAAATATTACAAAATAGTTTTGAATTGTCTATACCGTTATTAACGAGCCATTCAACAGCGCCATGGCAACTCCCCGTTTGACCAGAAGCAATATCATCAGTACGCATAGAAATGCGGCAAATACCAAAATAAGAGTCTCTGTATCCTTGGTCTAGTGACAAAACTAGAGAAGCATCCATATAAGAACTATTCGTATCGACCGTTGCAATTCTATAATAAGGTACTGTATTTGTATCTGTTGAAATATAACGCGCTACACCATTTAAAGATTTCGTCCAACCGGAAGAATTGGCATAATTTACACTAGCACTTGAATATGCGGTGGCTGCTACTGGCTTTCCATTTGAAAAATATACTGGCTGCGTAGTAGAACCAGCAGAGGAGGATAGCTGAGTAGCAGTTGTAGCGCTACCAGCCGACGTTGCGTATTTAACAGACTTATTTGCATCTGCCGTATTATCTACATTGCTTAATCCAACATCAGCCTTAGCATGAGTGTGACTACTTGCAGCAGCTCCTACCATATCTGGTGTCCACTCTTTATATGAACCATTTACTGGGTAATATGCTTTTGGCATAGTATTGACTCCTTTCTAGAGAGGAGAGAGGAAATACTATGCCCCCCCCCCATAGACATTTTATTTTATATTATTTTAAGGTTGAATCCATAATTTACATCTTGAATCTGTTGGCTGAGTATCTTGAACCATAATAGAATACTCATTATCAGCACTTCCAGCAGACGTGGCATGATTCGCACTAGTTGCTGTTCCAGCGCTGTCGGCATACCCCGCACTCATTTTTGACCAAGTGTTACTTGATTGAGCACGTTTATATATATATAAATTATTAGCGCCATCAGGTATAGCAATTTGCCAAGGAGTTCCAATTGAATTATCAGATAAGACACTTCCCCATTGACCGAAAGGGACGTTGCTTGTTCCATTAGTTGATGGAACACCTCTAACGGAATAAAAACCAGTAGCAAAATGATTATTATATTCTGTGTCAGTGGTTGTCTCCGCTGTCATAATAGGTAGCTTTGTAAATTCAGTACCATTTGAAGCATATAATTCAGCCACAAATATCAGCTAAATTATTTAGCGGGGCGCAAGCCCCCCCCCAAGAGAATGCAATGTAACATTATAGATTCCTTTCTAAACAATTTTAACCCAGATTTTGACATGTTCTTCTGTAGGCTCAGAAGCGCCGACGTAAACAGTACCAACGTCATCTGCAATTTTACTATTTGTAACAGCTTTATCCGCAATTTTTGCAGATGTTACTTTACCATTTCCAATAGTGGTGGACATAGTGATAGCACTTGCAGTATTGAAACTAGTGGCAGATGTTGTTACATCACCACTCAAAGCGACAGTATTATTAAATTTATTGGCGGACTGGGCATTCGTTGCACTAGTTGCGTTGCCCTCAACATTACCAGTAAGATTACCAACAAAGCTAGTTGCATATACATAATTCCATTTATTGTTTGATGTGCCAAGAGAGTAAGAATTATTGGCACTCGGTGTGATTGAACGAGAGGTTAATGTTCCAGTCAGTGCGCCGCCAGATAGCTTTAAATATGAGCTATCGTGATTATGATTCGCAGCAGCAGCCCCGATATTGGCACAAGTAAGATTAACATTGCCTTTGCGGTATGTAGTTTCCGCATCACCCTTAACACCAGTGACTTCACCAGCTACCTGCCACGTACCGTCACCGCGCAAGAACTTAGTATTATCTCCTGCTGCTGGTTGCGGAACAAGACCTTTGGCTCCTGCGGCAGATGATGTAGCGCCCTTCATTGCTTCTGGCTGTACTGTATCAATACTCAATGATGCATCCGCAGAACCATTAAAAGTAACAGTTTGTTTTCTCTGTGCGCTCGTTGTGCCGTATATATTGGTAATAGATAATGTATGTCCAACCTTTGAAGCAGTTGTTGCATTAGTTGCATTATCTGCATTCGCCGCATGGTTTGCTTCAAGCGCCGTACCAGCTTTGTATTCTTGATAACCAGCATCTTGATTTAATTTAGATTCGTCAACAACAATATAAAGGACACCTGTATCGGATTGCTTAACAGTATCTCCAAGCTGAACTTGCGATGCTGTCAATTTTAAACGTGCGGCTCTATCTGTTACCGTAACCATGCGCTCTAATGCCCCTTGCGGAATAGCTGATAACGGCAAAGTACCGGTCACAGCCGTTGCATCGATTGAAGGAATGGTAATAGAAACATTTCCAGAGCCATCAAAATTTGCGCTACCAGCGCCACCGTTGTTACCTGCTTTAACACTAATTGAGCGGGCTGTTTTTAGCTTTGTAGCAGTATCGGCGTTACCAGTAACATTACCTGTTAGATTTCCAGCGAAACCACCATTACCAGTTACTTTACCAGCAAAAGTTGTTGCAGAAGCCACTGTTTGCGCCGTGGTTGTTGTTCTATCAAGTTTATTATTTGCATTATCATTTACAGCTTTTACTGCTTTAGGCGTAGCAGCAACTACGCCAGTAGCCGCACTATCTGTCGCACTAGTTGCGTCTGAGAGCCAGACTTCGCCACGCTTGTTGTTGGTAGCATCTGGCGCAACATAAATCGGCCTATAAGTCTCTAATGTTGGGTCATATACCTTGGCTACGAAATTATTTTTCATCGTAGAATCATTTGGATTGCCTTTAGCCATTTACTACCTCCTTAATCGTCATTGCTTGCATAGATAACATCTATAATTGTCTCTGGCGGCATAGGTTTTTCAAATGTAAATTTTAATTTAGAGCCGAAATGTCCATCAAGTTCTAGAATTCCTATCTCATTGATTTTATACGAAAATTCACTTTCATTTGTAGTGATAGTTACATCATAATCAGGAATTTGCGGAAAAAGGACAATATCTTCTTTTCCTTCATTTAAAGCACGATATTCAGAATATGCGATGGGTTGACGTTTTGGAATTTGAATACCAATATGTACATAAGAGTTACCAGCGCCCGCATTAAATGTATGATTTGATTTTACTGAAAAAGGCCCTTTAATTTGTTCAAGTTTCATATTTATGCTCCAAACTTATAGGCACTAGACCAATAAGATGGAATAGCATTATCTGAAACAGTAACAGAATTCTTTAAAAATGCAAGACCTTCTACTGTAAGCATTTTGATGCTCTCATAGGTAGCAGCACTTTCGTCCATTAACTTAACATCGCGCATACCAGTATCCGCAATCTTGCCAAGATAATACCATGTACCTAAATTATAATCAAACGCATAGAATTCTTTGTCGCTCTTGGCTTCATCATTAGGCTGATATGTGATAATCTTACCTAATGTGGATTGACCACCTGGCTGATTCTGCGCACCTGTAAGGCCAAAGGGATACTCTTTATTTAAATATTCAATAATATTCGCATCAGTATAGCCAGCCGTAGTTAGCTGTGTTTTTGTAACATTAAAGCCAACTAGAATACCTGCTTGGTCTTTAATTGTACCAAGGTCTTTCCAGTAAACATTTGCGCCATAATTTGGAATTGACGAATCATATGCCATGGCATCGTTGTTTGAAATCCAACCATTTGTAGCAACTTTAACACGATGTGACGGGTCGCTATATAATACAAATAAATGCCAATCGCTAGGCCGTACAACTAAATGTTCAATTGAATTAATAGGGTCACTAACTTTTACAGGGTTTGGATTGCTATTATATTTAACATAGATGCTCTTGTCATCACTAATACCAGTTCCCATATAGATAGACTTAACAGTAGTGATTTTGTAATTCTCGCCACCGTTCTCAGTCTTGAGGCTGATTGTTTCACCAGTATTGAAAATAAGCGTTGTCTCACCAACATCATTGACACGTGCGGCGGTCAATAACTTTAGTTTGGCAGGACTAAGTTTATCACCAGTAGTGGTATTAATTGTAATATTGCCATTAGACTGGTCAATTGTGATATTTTTAACCCAAGTAAGATATTTATTTACAGAAGCAGTACCATCATTGAAAGCACATACAAAATGGCCTGTATTTTCATCCAATGTAACAGAACTAATCCAGCGGATATGGCCTACTTTGTTTTTACCATCATTGGACAATGTGCCGCCATTGGTACCTGCAAATGTGCCGATAACATCACCATTATCTTCAATTTTAAGGCCTTTAACCCATGTAAGGTCTGTTTGGTAAGCAGGCGAACCATTGTTGAAATTCATTTCGAAGTGTCCACCCTTAGAACCATCTCCGGTAGACAAAGAGACGCCTGTTACCCACTTGATTTTCTTCTCAAATACAGTGTTATCGTTATGAGTATAAGATACAGTTAATGTGCCATAATCATCAAGGGCAATATTTTTAATAATATTAAAATCACCAAGATAAATTAAAATAGGCGATGGATTCAACTGTTTATCATAAATATAAAGCTCATAGCAAACAATCTGACGGCCTGCCGCAATATCATCATCCATACCAGTATAACCTGCGGCACCTACAGTAGCAAGGCCAGTAGTCCCATCAACTTTTACGTTGCTAGTATCGTAAATCTTGCCACGATATGCATTGCTCATGGTAATTACTTTAAGATTGCGTAAAGTATCACCTTTAATGCCTTTAGGGATACCCATGTCCCAATATTCCCAAAATGGATGCGTTTCATCGTCAATACGATTAATACTTGCCATAGCCGCATCTTGCTTAATATTGCCAGCTTGGTCATACTGAGAAACGGCGTGTGCTTTATAGTCAATTACAGTATATGGCAATTTTAAGCCAACATAAAACCAAGAATCTGCATCTTCATCATCTTTGCGAATATTAACCCATGTATATTCAATATCATCATTGAAGGTATTGTCCTTTTTGCCGGGCACAAGCACATTATTTTTTATACCGAATTTAAAATCTTTCTTGATATTACCCTTTGCGTCATACCAAGTTCCATTGTCATCTTGCTTCCAATTCGTAATAGCCAAGCCTGTGCTTGTTTGACCCGTTGGATAACGGCGATAGCTATTTTCATCTAATTGCTCGGTTGACTTTGCGGCTACGTTATCAATAGATGAAATTTCAAAAAACGGAGTACCAGAAGATGGACCGACTATTTGACCACGCAGAATAGCTCCGCCCATAGAATTCTGATAATCTAATCCTCTTTGAAATAATTTACCGTTATCAGGGTGATTTTTATTTTTTGTATTAATAATACAAAATTCATCATACCATACTTCGGTAAAATTTGCCCCAAGAGAAAAACTAGTTATCATATCTTGTACAGAAGCGAATGCAGCTTTAATCGTAAAAGCAGGGGCTTGATGACCTCCATAAAGCGAATCCAAAATTATTCACCTTCCTCTTCTGTATCTCTTTGGGTAAATTCATAATCTATTGTAAAAGAATCGTTATAATCTTTAGCTACCACTCCAAGAGAAGAAACAGGAACCTCTGAAAGTTCATAAAAACCACTTGGTCCAATTTTAATCTCTTCACCATTGACAGCCATCATAAGACCAGAATGGCCCCATACGCCTATTCTATCAAGAGTGGAATTTGAATTCATTGAGGTAACTAAATTCGTTATTTGCATAAGACTATAAGACATTTTAGTTATATCTACTTTGCGGCCATATTCAATACCACTACTAGTAGTACGTTGAATATTGTAATCCTCTGATTGGCGAGTCATCGATAGGACAATAGACGTAAATCCATCTTCTACTGGTCTAAAAATCATTTCAAAAACGCCATATCTTTCGCCAACATCATTACGCCAAGATTCGGCCAAAGAAACAACATTACGTTTATCTGTTTGTTTATATGACGTACCACCAGTACCAAGGTAATATTGCCTATCAGATTCTCTAAAATAAAGCATACCAGCGATATTTCCATTACCATATTTAAGAGGAATCATAGCGCTTACAGTGCCATCTTCCTTTTCATATAATGCAACGTCATGAACGTTTTTCCTTGTACCGCCAGCATTCACATTAACAGTTTTAATATACTGATATGTCTCAGTTCCCTTATCAGCATCTTTAGATAATTTAATTGTAAATTCCATTGCATAATTCATATCTTGCGGAATCTGAACCTTTAAATAATAATCTTGACCTTTAGAGAAAGCGGCATTAGGAATGATAGCAACATCTTGGAAGCCAGAACTACTGCTATCGCTACTAGAACCAGTGGTAATATCTGCCGCAGATTTTACATAAGTAAGCTGTGACGCATAATCCGCAACACATCCGCTCCCTGGGAATCTAAATTGTCCCAATTGTGTAGTTGCCATGTAATCCCTCCTTTTATTTCTTAAAAACATACCTATATAAAAATAAAAAATAGGGCAAATCAATTATACTGATTTGCCCTATAGGTTAAAATCTTTCAATCGCTTGACTACATGAAACACTCATTGTGTTACCAGCACCAAGAGGAATAGAAATAGTATTTAAATTGAAATCGCCATATGTATTTGTAGACGTATCATCCAGTTCGATTCTAACATTGGGTTCAAGATAAAAAACTGGAATGGCAGTAATCGTGGCAGAATTTTGATAAGTAGTATGTAAATATAATTCATATTTTACTTGGTCGAAAGCTCCATTTTTATATCCGCCAGTAGCTAAATTATAAAATACCTCACCACGCACTTGTGTAAACGGCATTCCGTTCTCTTGACATTCCTGCTGTTTGGCTCTGCCTTTATCATCTTCATCCGCATTAATAAATACTATATTTGGAATCTCTGGTGCAAACAGACAATTAACATCATCAGAAACCACAGCATCAGTTCTGCGGCCAATGGCTGAAACTGAAAACTTTCCTAAGTCTGTAGAAGACGAATCTATGAAATCTAAAAAATAGTTTCCATCGGTTAAAGAAGAAGTCAACAATTCAGTATTTTCTTTTTCGCCTATAAACTTTTGTTCAACCAAATCATAGATTGTAGGCCAAAACGCTTCAAGTTCTTCAAAATAATAATCAGTATCTATTCTGCAATTATGTACATATTGTAAAATATCCCCTTGCCATCCTGAAATAGAATCAATTTTAGCATAATAATTGCCAGAATCGATACCATTCTTGCGGCAAATAAGTCCTTCAAGATATAACTCTGTACGCCAATCTTTTACCGTATATCCATTTGGATACACTGGTACTGGAACAGGATTAGTATCATCCTCAGAGCTAGTGCTATCTGTAGCATATACTGAAATATCAGATAGAGATACTTGTGTGTCTTGTGCAGGGTAGAAAGCTGAACCCTTCAATGCTTTATATGTATCGTCTTTCCAATAATAAGCAAATCTGTTTGTAGCATCAAGATAGATAGTATTAAATTCTCCAATAGTAGGAAAATCATCTTTTGTTGTATATATTGCTGGAAAAGCAGCTTTTATCTCTTGCGTTGATTCTTCTGTATATAGCAATAGATTATAATATGTATTATAAAAGTTATTACCGAATTCATCTGTTATAACGGGAGTTGGTTTGCGGTCAATAGCTAAATGGTATCTAATGTCAACTTTCTGTGAGCTGTTTATGCCTTGCCGTGTACCTTGAATGATAAAATCATTCTTAATATTATCAAGCTGTGGAGTTTTAGAAATACTGATAATATTATCTTTATCATTGAATGTATATACTGTTTTACCTGTGGTTGTTTCCACAAGATAGTCATGTTTTGACATATCATTTACAAGTGTCGTAGCTTGTGTAGTATTTAAATAATTTTTAATTTCTCTGAAATGAAAAACGCCAAATTCATCATAGAAATATTCAAAATTGCCAAGATATTGTTTAATTTTATCTAGCACGCTAGTTACGCTATCGCCAAGATTGGCCGACAAGTCTGAATCATATACAAAATCATCATATATATATCCACAGTCTTGCCCGCTTAAAACTTCAATCGTTCCAGGTGGCTTTTCAGAAGGTTCATCAATATATGCCGCATACCAAATCACGCCTGCGCTGCCGCTTTGTTGCGGGACAAGCCATAATGGATTTGAACCAGTCCATTTCATAACCCTTTTGATTCTCTTGGGAACGTCTTCTATAACGATATTATTTAAATCTTCACCACCATAATGGTTAACCAACTCTTTGATAATATCGTATACTAAAACCTTTTGGGTAACATATGCGCCAGATGCATCTTGTGTATCTTCTTCATCAAAGATAACTGCTGCTGGCAATTTGCCTGCAACGTCACCGCTCAGTCCGCACATCTTGTCTTTTAAAGTCAGCTGCAAAGACACGACTGATGAAACGCTAGATGACGCACTTGCACCAGCAATAAAAAATACACCCTGCGGAAACCATAAAATAGAATAATCTTTATATTGGTCACTATGATTTTCAATGCCAATTTCGATGAAAATTTTCTTATTGACGGCAAAATCATATGACATATTCTCAATATCATATTCTCCACTACTGATAGAAGCTGTTAGAGAACAAGTACGTCTTATGGCAGAAGAGCCATCCTTATTGAGAGTGCCAGAAGCTATAACTCCTTGAATCTCTTTCAATGGCTCTTCATTCCAATTTAAAAGTGTAATCCGCACATATTGTTTTTGATTAACAAAATTATCAATAGTCTTGAGGAAATTTCTACGTTTTATGGCGCTATTTTCATCTTCATAATATGAATCTTGAAGATAAGGATAAGTCCTTCTCATTTTCCCTCCTATTGATAATTAGTAGTCATTACCGTTCCATAATAATTAATCATACCTTCTACTGGTATAGATGCAATGCCTATGCGCTCAGTAGACGTATTACCGTTGATTTGGTCAATCGCCCCAAAAGCAAAATCATACCATTGATAGTTATAATATAATCTTAATTTATTATTAACATTATATACCGTGTTTAAAGCAGGTTTTTCAATATCATTTTCATCAGTGTATACTACAGAAGATTCTGGTAATCCAATAACCTTCCAAGATGAACTAAACCTATCTACAGGTTCTTCGTCATCTTGAACAACAGATACTGGTTGTTTTGTGTCTTTTGCATCTATTACAGTAAACCAATTAAGATTTTGAACTGTTGAAGCATTTACAGATGAATCAAGTCTGAATTCATTTGGCTGTAAATATTTCTTTTTATCTACCTGCTTCATACGAATGCCCAAAAAACAAATATTGTCTACAGGAACATCACGTAACATGTGAAGTACACCTGTGCCGCCAACCAAAAAATTCTTAAAATCATTTTCATTATGATATTTAATACTTGCAACAGCATATGGAGTTACATCTAAACAAATACCTTTCCAATAGCGCATGCGCTTACTGGAAAGCATAACATCTCCATCCATTTGAATAAAATTGTATTTATTACGAATCTTGTTGCCAAGATAAACATTAGGGCGAAAAACTCCACTCTCTTGGCCTACGAGTGTGCGGTCAATCGACGTACCAGAAATAGCTTCTTTCGAACTTGAACGTTCTTTATAGCATAAAGTATATTCTATGGTAACCACATCGTCCTTTTGAAAACTCAAACCAACTACATCTAATTTATTTGGAATTTGATAATATCCACGTTCATTAACAAAGAAATTTCTATATCCTTGGCTTGCTTTAGTCATTACGCTAAAATAATATCCTCGTTGAACTTGATGTGAATTCACTAACGCAGACAAACCGGCAGTATCTGAATTTACCTCTGTAATGCCATCTGAACCAGAACCTTGAAACATATAATATCTAGGCTTGGAATGATAATATATCTTAACATTTTTAAGAACAATTTCATCCGCCTTTGAGCCAGATAAAACTCCGCTATATTTCTTTGAAAGCAAATCATTAATTCGATTTCTTATATCATTTGTATCTGAAACAGTTAATTTGTATGTTTGTCCCGGTTTAATAACTTCTATGTAATCTTTAATATCATCATTATCATCATCACCTTTTCCTCCCATAATAGAAGAAATCATGTGACGCTCATAAATACCAAGGGTATCAAGAGTTTCCAAAGAAGAAGCATCTTCGACTTCATAAACAGTAGCTGAAAAATCGTATAAACGTCTTCCAAGAGTCTCATTAGGTGTTAAACTTATATCGGTAAGCATAACGACCATAGCGCCTTCGGCCATTGAACGATAAAGTTTAGGCTCTCCATCGTTTAACCAAGAGACTAAAGATTCTCTGAATTCACGTTCATATAGCCAATCATTGGTAGTCGTGGTTAAATAATTCTGCGAAGTTACACTGGAAATAGGCGCAGATGGATATTGATTTCCGCTAGTCTTTTCCCAGTTTTTAAAATCATTACGAACTAAATCCTTGACACCAGTTTCTTCTTTATATTCAGAATATAAATCTTTAAGAGTATCATTGTTATGATGAATCAATTGAGCTTTATCCGCAAACTCGCTATACGGGTCAGCTTCCGCAGAGATCGTTCCACTAATGCTAAATTGCTTATAATTTAATACAGCATTTTCTGCAAATTTAGGATACTTGCCGCCAAGGGTGTCAATTTTAGCTCTATTGACTGTTGGCTTGAAATTAGTAACTTTATAGTTATAACGAATAGCATATTGCTTTTTCCCACGAGATAGATAAGCATCATAAAATTGCGGCAAGCACATAGTAGACATTACAGGTTTTGCCATTTGCATGCCCGTTGAAGTCAAACCTTCTACACGATACCTGTACCATGATAAACTGTTGACTGTATTGTCTATAATGGAGAAATTAACCTGTTGTAACTTTGCAGAATAGATTGTTTCCCATTCCTTAAAATTATCAGCATTAGATGCTCTTCTTACATAGACTTGAATACCATCGCTAAAAGAATATTCGTTTTTAACCGTTACTTTAATCGAAGCGGTTTCATCATCTACAAAAGCGGTAATTATAGGCTGCCATTCGTCAGTACCAATATATTCACCAATTTGAAATTTATATTCTTTAGATAGCTGATATTGATTCTTTGTGCGGCAAGTGACACGGCAAACATAATATGTACTAGTCAAATCAGAAGACGTTCCATCGCTTGTATTCTTTAAAGATGAAAAATCAATATTATAGACAATATTATTTGGATTCAAATTTTCACCAGTATATACTGTTGGTGTTGAATACAAAATATTATTTTCATCATCTAAAATATCGAATTTAAATGCTTCTAATGTCTCAGTTTCAGTATTTAAAATAACCTTTTCGCCAGCACCATTGACTGTGGTAAAATAAAGCCCTCCCGCAATTTGCGTTAAGCCTTTATTAAATGTCATATATGAATTACCTGTATAATTCTCAAATACAGATAGATAGATTTGTGGTTGATGAATAGGCCTGATTAAACAAACACTAGACCATTCTGAAAAATATTGTGTATGAGATAAAAGATAACTATTCTTCTTGGCTTCATCATTGATAGGAACTTCATCAGTTCCATCATAAGAATCAAATCTAATTTGAACTTTATAGAATTGATTCGTGTTAAAAGCATTTCCATCCACATAGGCGGTAGGAATGGTAACATAATACATACCTGCCGCCTTGTCGAATTGTAAATCTTCAATAAGAATCCCTGAAATTTTATTTAATGCATTCTCATTATTAAGTTGATTTACGCAACTTACGTGAACGTGCTTTATTTCAGAAGCAGAATTAAAAGAAGAAAGAGTAAAATACACAACAGCATCTTCTGTATTCACAAAAGCGTTTTGAAACGTTGAAACCACAGGAGGATACAAAGTGCTTACCACTGTTGCCATACTTTACCCTTCCTTTCTATTGATTTGAAGAACTTGTATCAATCCAGATACCGACATGAGTATTGGCTGGTTGCGTTTTGCCAGTATATACAAATGTCGTACTCTCCATATAATTAATGTAATTATCAAAAAATTGAGCAAGAGAATAATTACCCTTACCGCTACGAGTGTCCACTACATTTTCAAAACCAACTCCAAATTCAGAGTAAGGCATAGTGAGTGAACCGTCTTTAGCCTTTTGACCAACCTTTTTAACAAAAGATTTTACAGCCATTATTTATCTTCTTTCTTCTTTGGAGTGGCTTTTAGCTCTTGGGTTGGATTTTGTTGTTCCTGTTGAGCTTTAAAATTGGCTTCATCAAGAGCTTGAAGCATCTCGCTCTGAACCATAGGATAAAGTTCAACAAGTACATCATTTAATGCGTCTACCATTACAGTGGCAGAAACATTATTTGATGCCATAAAATTGTGTACCATATTTTTTACAAGAGCATGAACCCTCATACGTACTTCTAATTCGTTCATATCCTTTTATCTCCTTTTATAATTGTTATGGTTTAGATGTGTTAATAACGCTAGCTTTAGCAGAAATAATTCCAATAAATTTAGTGGCTTTTCCTTCTCTAGAATCTGCTGCCCAGAAATGCTGATTATCTTCCATATTAACTTTGTGAGTATGCTCATTAAATGTACTAGTATCAAGTTTACTATTTGCTGTGGCCTGCGCCGTATCAGCAGAAGCCTGTGCCGCATTAGCCTTTCTACGAGCATCATTTACATCATTTTGTCTATTTTGTATTTCTTGATTCAATTTATTTTGTAAATCATTTAACAAATCGTAAATACATCCAAGATGGTCAGAAACCTTACTTGAACTTCTATTGGCACCCATACAATTATGTGAATAGCCGCCATTATAATAAAATTCATTTGCATACATCCAACCATCAAGTGACCGCACATCACGTGCGGCAAAAATTGATGTTGTTGAATTGCCGCCAGGAGTCCCTTGGAATTCTCCCCAATTTGTTAAGATACCATGTCCAATATTGACATGTGTGCGTTTACCGATGTTGGGAACATCATCATAAGATGATTCAATAGTCCCTGTACCGCTTCGAATAAAGAAATGGCTATTACCACCAGAAGAAGGAATCATAGAGAATGAAACACCACTATCTGTTTCATTGTCTTTAATAGCAGTGGCAACCATTTTAATTCCTTCTGCGGCCACATCGCTTCTTACTTCGATACCACCACCAGCAGTAGAATAAAGTTTAAGCGCTTGGCCTACAAGCTGTGTCTTCTCACCATTGTTATTATTAAAGTCTAAATACGCTTTAGAATTGTTCGCACCGAGCAGCCAGTGTCCAGTATTAGAATGGGTATTTGAACTAAATGCTTTTGAAGACATGTGATAATCTTTACCAGCACTAATATTAAAATTATTATCGGCAGAATTAATAATTGAATTCGTAGCCTTTAGCCGCAAATTACCACCAATATTATATGTAATTTTACCTTCTTTATCTTCTGTATCATCTTTTGGAGTACCAGTAGCAGACAAAGTAAAATCACCTGTAGACATTTCTGTCTTTCTATCTTTTGGATTTTCATACTTAAAATGATTATCCAATAGTAGAGAAGACGTTTCAGATGATTTTGCGGAAAGGCTTAGATAAGATTTTTCATGACCAAGTTCTATTTTATCAGGGTCTATATGGAGCCTATGCGTTGAACTTGTGGCTGTCTTCTTTCCCGTATCTGGCGCATACATATTCAAATGACTACCATAGATATTAAAACCTCTTGGGTATTCATCGGTAATCTTTGTACCAGTAGTCAAATACAAATCTGTTGTTTCTTTCTCTGCTTTCGACGTAGTACCATCAACAAAGAATTTAAATAGATTCGTATCTGCCCAACCAAACTGCGCACCAATATATTTTGCGTCAAGAGCACGTTTACCAAAAGCACCAATCTTACCGATACCCATTGAAGACTCTTGGTCTTGTATTGCATTTGTGTAGAATTGACCAAATTGATTGATACCGACAAGCGGGTATCTATGCCATTTATTATCTTTTTTATAATGCCTATAAATTGAAAAGGTTGAATCTTTACGCGGGTCAATTTCCACTTCAAGACTATCACCTTCGGCAAGCGCGGCATTTGCCCCATCAAACTCGATACTTGAATTTTGTTTGGTTAACGGCTTGCCTTTAACCGAGATATATGCTGGATTAGCCCCTAAGATAAGGCCCTGCTTATCTGATGGAATTGAAAACTGAGAGTCTTTCACAGGATACTCTGTGTATGGCTTGTCTACTTTTGCTTCTGTAAAGTTGCCATTTTCATCTGTCTCGGCATTTGCAATATTGTATAATGCGCGAGAACCGATTCTCCATGCACCGATGTAGCTTTCACCACCCGGAATTAATTTAATGCGGCCTTCCTCGAAATGATTATTTTGAGATGCCTGTTGTTCCGGCAAACCAAAAGTTGCAGAACCACTTTCAGCATCTAAGAAAATAGATTGTTTGCCATGAGAATAACCCATAAGACCAACACTAGATTTATCACTGTCATAGGTCTTAGATGTTCCCATCACAACACCAGTAAATTTATTTTCTTTATCCTTTTCGCCAGCACCTATTTGCGGCGCTAAGATATAGTTTTCGTCTTCGTTGATTTCAAGATGATTTCCATCCCAATCATTTAAAGATTTTAATCCATAAGTGTTAAGCGACATATAAATAGGAATATAAAGCTCAACAAACGGATTGGTATCTACCGCATTATTGTAAATTTTACAATGGATTAAATTGTTTCCATATTCGCCATCGTATATATCATTAGGCAGAATATAAATTTCAGATAAGCCTTGAACCTTACCAGTAGTAATGAAAGACTCTGCGGTATCTTTTTCTTTAATTATCTTAAAGCAAGCATTTCGTGGATTTTCATCATACGTTTGACCAGATTTTGTAGGCTCTCCACCTTCTGCTATCCATTCAAAATATAAGCTACTTAAATCGCTGGCATCTTTGCCGCATATGAGTTTAACGCCTTGATTTTTATTATACAATGGATTGCGGCCATCCGCATTGTATGTAATTGATTTCAGTAATGAGTTTTTATCAATTTGGATTGTGTCCAAATGCTCCTTTGCCGCATACTTAATTACTGGAATTCCATAAAATGCATAATATTTATATGAACTATCTCCAACAGTGTAGTTAACTTGCGCCTTGACTATTTGATTCATAAATTTCTTAGAATATCCGTCAAAGCTATATGATACAACGCCGCCATCACAGCTCATATATTTAGACTGACCATAGCCCATAGACCATACAGGGCTATTTTCAATTTCAATCTTTTCATTGCGCTGATATAGTTGAAAATCTAAAACCTGCTGCGAAATCGTTTGACCGCTATTCCACTCAGGCTTTCTTGTAGCTTTATCATACACCAAAGCAAGAGCCTTATTTTTTAAATTCTTGGCTGTTGGAGAAATCTTAGCTACAATGTCTGTACCATTGGTACCATTTTCTCCAACTTTTGTAAATAGAAAGTCAGTACTTTGAGTATAAGTAACACCCTGATAAGTAACAACGGCTTCAACCTGATTGGACACTGCTGAATAATCATAATTTGCCGCAATTGCCATCGGATATAATTGAGACACGCAATATTCAATTTTACCATTAGACTGATTTAAAATCATTCCTTCTTTTGGTAAAGTAATCATCGTATTCTCTAGCGGCACTCGCCATTTAAGGTCATATGTGTCTTTATTTACTTCAAGCCCCGCAGGGTCAAAGAAATGACAAGTTAAAGTTTTAATCTCTAATGGGTCTTGGTATCTATCATCATCAGGAGATACGCCAGATTCAGAGTATTGGAATACTTGGTCACCATTTTCAATAGTGATATAATAATCTGTCGGGTCTGCGGCAGATGCATTCTTTAGCACAATCGTTGCCGTGCCAATGGCATATTCAACATCTTCAACAGATTCATTACCTGTTGGTTGTCTATCACGAAGATAAACTGCACATTTAAATGTAGCAGATGAATCAATGCCCTTAACGGGATACGTTAAAGTATTTTTGTCCCAAGAAGCTCCTTCAAGTGCCGCCATTTGATTTTTTAAAGCAGAAAGATTATTATATCCTATTCCGTCTTTTAGACCTTGTTCATATCTTTTTTGTAAAGACTCTTTTGTCTCTGAGAAAGATAACACTTGATTATATTCATCAATTTTAGACCATACAAATCTAAAATAATCATCTGGATGCCCATTGGCTTTTCCAGCCTCAAAAGAATCTTTTTTACCGTCCAAAAGACAAATTAATGTAGGTTCTCCACGGTCAAATGAAAATTTAACGCCAAGAGAAGATTCAATAGAAATATTACGTTTAGCAGCTTCATTATATAAAACAAAAGTTTCCTTTAAAACCATCTGCTCTTTATATACGCAAACGCACATATATTTATTTTCATATGCGCGATTTTCCGCACCAGTAGTAGAAAAATTATATCTATTACCTTTATCATCCAAATACGCCCAACCAGAGCCACCGTACATCTTATAGTTCTTTGAAGATGCTGTTACTCTGCCATCTTCTCTAAACCAATAAAACATAGCGTCACTAGACAAATCTTCATTCTTGTGCCGCAATGTGCCTGTCACACCAAGACTTGAATTTGCGGTAGAATCTCTGAACGTAGACCCTTTTGGCATAGATAGGCGCAGCATATAGTCACCATTCGTTGCAGTGATTTTCCGCAAACCATAGAACTCTACATCTTGGATGAATATATCATCGCCCCAACCAATAGGCCTATCTTGTGCTTGAATAGCGTCTGTTTTTTCAACAAAGTTCTTGCAATAGAAAATAATCTGGTCAATATATAAGAAATTTTCCACATCGATTGGAAAAATTTGATATTGGTCAAAATAAGTTTGATATTGTAAAGGCGAACCAGTCATTGAATTACTATCAATAGTATAAGATAGTTTTTTAATTAATGGCTTACCTTCATCATCTGTAGCATCACCGTCATTAAAAGCTAAAATAAAAGTTAAACCATATTCACCAGTTTTAGTTAATTTATGTTCTCTTGGTAGAGATGTGCGGAAAGACGCTTCGATTAAAATCGCTTCAGCTTGCTTGATGTTATTTTCTAATTCTTCAACATCAATTGATAGAAAAGCATCGTGCGCCGTATTCACATCTTCATTATATTTATATAAAACCTTATAATCTTCTTTTTTATACGAGCGCAATCCAGCAGGAGTAACTTTATATTTATCACTAAGACAATTGCGGCCAATAAGATTGTAATTGCTAATAGCAGAAGACACAAAGCTGATATTATTATCATCTTCTGCCGCCTGAGCAACACCTACAATATTTTTCTTCTTTGAAAAATCGCCCTCTGGAATCAATACATATACAGATTGCCCTTGTGTATACGTATTCCCTTCTTGCGCATAGGCTTTCAGCTTGCCGCCATTGTATGAAACAAGATATTCACCCGTCAAAGAATTAGTGCAACCAGCGACAGTGGCGGTAACTGTTTTGTCAGTTGCTATTTGCGATACTCTGTTGGCAACTACTGTATCAACAGCATTAAGAATAGCATCTTGTAAATTCGCCATTGTCAACTCCTTTTCTTTCTAAAAAATAAAGCGGGAGAACATAAGCTCTCCCGCTATAAATTATGTCCTAAGACATATCAAAACTAGAATTATTCAATTATAAACTTTTGCCCAAAATTATCGAATCTTATAAGCATATTGTACAGCTCTGTCGTTCAGAGACATTAATGCAGATTCAATTTCAGCAGCGCTATTGGCCGCAGGGAATTCAGCAGTAATATGAACATTCTGCTCAATAGAGTTATTTCCATCATCTTTTGTGCGGGCAAGCTGACTGATTGCCGCACCAAGAGAAGAAGAAATAGCATTAGATTTGACGCTATTGGCAAAATTCCTAACTGCTTCAACCGCTGCCAAAATATTCGCTGTGTCTGTAGAGTTAAGAACAAGCTCTTTCTGATGCAGGAAAGCGAGTTTGCCATCTTTCTTTTCTGCCGTCTTGTCGCTCCATGTGCCAGTATAACCACCAGTATCATAGCCATAGGCACCAGAAGCTGGGTTATAAAGTTGGGCCGCACGTCCACTGTAAATATATTCATTTACAATCTGTTGCGCACGATTTGCAACCCCTTCACCGTAGCGTTCAATGATGCGGTTGCGGCGCACTGGGTCATTAGCCCAAGAACCATAAGTCCAGATATTTTGTGCGATACCGAAAGCGATTTCCTCGCTTGTACCGCCACCTGCTCCACCTGAACCAGAGCCGCCGCCCGTAGGAACTGTAGCTTGACCATATTTCTCATAATTGGAAATAGTGGTTTTAAGGTCAGCGTTTTCCTGTTCCTTCTTAGAGAGCTGGTTCGCCAAATCATCTGCTTGCTGTTTAAAGGCTTGCATATTATTGTTTGCGTCAAGAATACGGTTCGCATAATCTTGCATCGTTGCTTCACTCTTAGCGACTTCGCCAGACATGTCTTTCAACTTATTGATGAAGTCTGTTGTGCTCTTGGCAAGCTCTTCTGTCTTTTCATTGGTATTTTCAATTGCGCCACTTACATCGTCGAAGTTAGTTTTTGCAATATCTGCTAATTCTTTGGTGCTATCTGCGTAATCTTGACCATTCTTAACAAGCTGATTAAACATATCATCGGTACTGGTATTGAAGTCATCAATATTCTGTAGCCAATCAGAAATTGAAGTAGACCAACGAGTATCAATTTGGTCGAATGCATCATTGTTACCCTGAATAATCTGGTCGTAAGTATCTTGTAGATTATTCTTGTTTTCATCGGTGAGCATGTCGCACATACCAATGAAGTCATTGATGATATTCTTTTCAGATGTAGACAGCTGTTCACTGGTACCAGCTAAATACTCTTTCAATGAATCGACAATAGTTTTTGTGCGTGCGGTCTTCTCTTCAAGAGAAAGATTCGCATTATTCCAAATATCATTAATGGTTGATTGAGCATCCTGTAACGCCGATAAAGAATCAGATTGAGTTTGCTTCATCTGGTCTTTGGAAAGATTATATGCATTATTTTGGGCTTCAAGCAAATCAGACTGCGCCGAACGGACATTATCATCATTTGCGGTGTACACATAAGAATAGTTACCCTGAGTATCACGGCGTAACTTCATCTGAGATTTATTGCGCTGTGCTTCTTCAAGAGCAATCTGCTTTTGAAGGATTTCAAGTTGTGCGTTTGCATAATTAACATCATATTCAGAAAGTTTTGTCTTATCGCGCAGATAAGATAGCTGCTCTTTCATTTGATTGGTAATCTTTTGCTGAATGGACAAATCATTTGAACCATCCAAGAGGTCAAGATATTTGCCTTGCAGTTTTTGAATGTTATAAGATTTATTCACATCATCAAGATAATAATCAGCATTGCGGTTGATTAACTCCCACTGAGTATTCATCCAATCAAGGTCTGTGCCAACAGCCTTGTTTGTCCATGCTTTAGTAATCTTGGAAACAGTATTTGTATACTGCTGCTGTAAATTATCTAAAGAGTCTTTGATGAGGTCATTAATATCGCTGGTAGCATCTTTAATCTTGTCTGAGACAGTATTCCATTCCTCGGAACCCTCTTCGAGAGTCCCAAGCATATCTTTCCAAATATCGCGTTGTTGCATTAGTTCAGAAAGCTCAACGTGATAGTTATTCTGTTGTGCGCCAAGGACCTTATTCAAATCGTCATAAGATTCTTCACCATGAAGAAGCTCGATAATGTCGGCCTGATGTTGTAATTCATCAGTAATAGCTTCATATTGGTCTTTGCGGCGGTCCATTCTATCTGAAATATCATCAATCATATCGGTTATATGACCATGAAGATTTTCAATTTCAGACCAATAATCAGAAATAAGGCTGGTAGCTTGTTCATATACAGTCTTAGCAACATCGTATAAGTCAGCAGAATCTTCACCAAATATATCAGAAGTTCCAGTTTCATTAAACTGTTTCATTTGTTCTGAAATGTCTGTAAGATTCTTCATCGACATGTCGAAATAACCAGTGCCGTAATAATCTACTGATGTGTCTCCCGCTAGCGCACGGTCTTTCGCGGCCTTTAGATTTGCAATGCGGTTTGAAGCCCACTTCTTATATGCATCAGATGTGCCTGCCGCATTCATTGCTTCCTCTTGGTCTTTGATTAAAGTATCATAATACTCATTCGCACTCATAGTCGCAACATCAAAATATTTACCAAGTTTTGCAATACTATCTTGTGCTTCCTCATATGGAGTAAGCTCAATACCACGATTGAATGCACGGTCGAAATCTACAAGTTTTTCCTGAATATCTTTAAGATTATCCATTGCTTCAACTTGCGTCTTAAGTACATTAATTCTTAAATCTTCAATTTCATCATTAAGGTCTTCAATTTGCTGAATCGTATCACGAATATCACTTGAAATTAATGTATCATAGCGTTGATAATCAGTTTTAAATTTATCCAACTTATCATTCGCCGCATCAATTTGGTCAGACAAAGAATCTTGCGCTTCTTCTGAACCTGCTGCGTTATATTGATTAATAAGATTGTTTACGTCATTAATTAATTTTTGATGAACAGTAGCATAATTTGTGATATACCCTTCTTCATCAAATTGGATACCATAAGAAGAAGATAAGCTGCCTTGAAGCTCAGACATTTCTCCATTCTGAATTTCCAATTTATCTTTATAAATATCAATTTGACGCTGTAACAACTTATTTTGTTCAGCAATATTTTTAGCAAGTTTTTTGCCAGTAAGGCGTTCTTGTTCTTTATTAATACGTTCATAATCATTACCGATAGCTTCAAGCAACGTATTAACGCGTTCGTAGCGGTCAATTTCATCATCTAAGGCATCTTTCTGTTGTGGAGTAAAAGTATCTCCGCCTCCGCCAGAGCCACCATTACCGCCACCGCCGCCAGAACCAGAACCAGAACCGCTAGATGGTAAACCACTGAATGAAGAAGGAGATACGCCAGAACCAGTAGGCGCCCAATTTTTAAGACTTGGAGTGGAAGAACCGAAAAGCGAACTCAATCCCTTTGCAAGCTGCTTAGAATGCTCTTTAATAGATGCTTGTGAGCCCGTCTCTGCCACAGCCCAATATGTTCTGCCAGTGTTTTTATTGACAAATTGCTCTTGGACGTTTCCTTTCGCATCCATTTTCGTTTTGCCAGTAGAGTAAGAATTTTTACGTTTACCACTACCACCAGAAGAGTTATCTTTACCACTGATATGCATCTTAAATTTAGGAACAGTAATGGTACCGACACTATCTTTTTTCCCGCTATCCTTGTCAGTAGAAGTAATTTCTTTTGTTACAGAGCCATCATCATCTACAGAGCTGGTTACATCACCGTCAATACCATCAAACATAGCCATAATATCGCTAATGATACCAGAAATGCCATCAGCCATGTTAGAAACGGCACCTTCTGCTTCTGACATTGTTCCTTGCATCGCCGCACTTGCAACTTCACTATTTGACATCATTGCTTCTGCTAGACCTTGACCAGTCATAAGCATTTCATATGCTTGTTGTTGGGTCATTGCCCCTGTAGCAGCGATAGAAGCAGCAGTATTCTTAGCAGCATCAGAGTTGGTCTGATAAAAAGTTGTCATTGACGAAGCTAAACCAGAAATGGTTTGAGCATATTGTTCTTTGATTCCGCCCATTTCATTTGTAGCATCCGCGGCAACCTTACCAGTATCGTCAAATACCTGATTGATTTGCTCAAAATTATCAGTAACAAAATTATTAAAATCAGAAGCTGCATCTAACTTTTTCATTTGATTAGACGTTTCTTTAATCTGCTTCGCGGCCTTCTTTTGAGATTGAGTCATTTTATTTGTAACTTTAGAAATATCTTCAGTATTTTCAATCTGTTCGACCTGTTCATCGGTCAAACCGCTAGTTGCTTGCTCCATTTTAATAGACTGTCTTGCGGCTTTACTCATGGTGCTAGCGTATTGAGTGACATTCATTTTGCCGCTCTTAAACTGCTTGTTAGCTTGCTGTAAACCAGTGTATAGTTCATTTGTCATAATTTGAGCGAAGTTAAAAATGTCATCACTCTTTAAAACATCATCTAGTGCTTGTCCACTAGTAACAGCATTATTAATTTTATCTGCAAGGGTATCAAAACCAGAATTAAGCCTATCTAAGAAATCAGAATTTGAAATAGCGCCATTAGTAAGTAAATCATTAAGCTGTTGAATTTCTTGCAAAGGTTTTTGTAAATCCAAATTGTCCATATCAAGGTCTTGATACGCGGCGATAATATCTTTATTGGTAGAAGTCATATCAATGGCTTCTCCATTAGCCTCTTTCATCGCGGCAGTCTGCTCACGTGTCTTTTGTGTCCATTGCTCGACAGCACGCTGATTCAGCTGATATTGGTCACCAACTTTTTGCAGGAATTCAAGATATTCAGGGTGTTCAGCTACAATATTAGCAGCTTCATCTTCTGTAAAGCCACCTTGCTCTTCATATGCTTTTTGATAATCTTCAAGCATACTTTTCATATTAGACTTATCTTCGGATGCTGATTTTAAGTTGTCTGTAGATACGCTAGAGCTTAAACCAGATTCAATCGCATTTTGAACATCGCCTTTACCATCTTCAAGTGCATCTACAAGATTATTGATATATTCTTTACCAGCCTTGGTAGCAGACCCACCAAGAGCTTCATACTCATTTGAAATATCTAAATTATCTAACAAGATTTTCTTGATTTGTTTTGCAGATTGGCCCACAAAATCATTTTTATCTAATTTATTTTCAGCGGTTTTAGCCTGTTGTTCAATGATTTGCTGTGCTTTTTGATAATTATCTCCGCCAAGAATGCCTTGGTACATATTTATTCTTCTCTGATATGCATCTTTATCGCTATCAGAGAGATTGTCTTGTTTTAATAATTGCTGATAATCATCAATTGCTTTGTTCAGCTCTTTAATTTTATCGGTAATAGTACCAGTTCCGTTCCAAACGTTTGGCGCTTTTATGCTCAAATCAGTTGTATCTGTAATATTATTACTCGTCATCCATCCAATACGAGAAGGAATATTGCCAAAACCATTATCAGTATAATTCAAATTAGATATTTGCTGTTTCGCTAATTGGTCAGTCAGTTTACTAGACTCATTTTTAGCTTTGCTGATTTTTTCTGCCAATTTATCAAAATTATCAGAATTAATCAAAGCAGAAGAACCTGTAATATCAAGTTGGTCGGCAAGACTCTTAGAGGAATTAGTAAGTTCATCTGTAACTTCGCCAGTTTTTTGATACGCAGCATACGCAGCATCAAAAGCAGAAGTATCAACTTGCGATTTTGTATAAGCATCATCGTAGTTGGTCTGAGTAGTTTCAATATTTGCTTCTCGTGCGGCAGATACAGCAGAGCTAATAATGCTAATAAAAGCCGTTAAAGCCGCAATAGCAATTCCAACAGGGCCTGTCAATACCTCTAATGCTTTTCCTAAACCACTTACTGCACTAGAAGCAACCTTTAAACCAGCACCGCTTGCCGCAGCTTTTACACCTAATAATGACATACCTTCTTGGGCAGCTTGTATTTGTTTCACAACGCTCTTAGTATCTAAATCATCAGCTATATTTTCAATCGATGAAATAGCCTTTGAAGCATCTTTAAAAGCGCTGAGAGCACTAACAGCTTGCGGGACAACCATGGTTAAATTCATCATTGTCTCTAAAACTTTGTCTCCAAGAGATATATCATCATTCGACCAAATAGAGCCTAAATTCTGAAAAGCCTGCCACGCAAAACTAAGTTGACCAACGGCAGAAGTGACTTGAATAATAGATTGTATTTCATCTTGTGTCACCATACCCTCCGTAAAGTCCTCACCACGTGCAACCGCTTGCTTCTGCACTTCAACAGCAGCTTGAGATTCAAAATTTTGTTTTGTGGCATTACGAGTTCCAGAAATAGGCATTCTGTTTTCTGCGTTAGCGTTGCTCTGTTGCGCCGTAGCTAAATCTCCTGCTCTCGCAATTTCATTAGCTGCTTGCTGGAGTTTATTTAAAGTCTGAGTAGCAGCTTCAAAATTTTGGTCATCATCATTAACAGTATCTGCAAGCTCACGCAAATAAACAATAAGATTTTGAACAGGTGTCCTTACATCTTCAACTTTTTTAGCATAATCCTCAAAAGACTTATCCCAAATATCACTTGAACCGGCCATTTCTTGTGCAAGTTTTTTACCAGCATCTACCATTTTTTGCATAGACGCAGATGCTTCTACTTTATTCCCGGCAGTAGCTTCATCTGTTTGAGCATAGTTCATATGCTCTAAAGCTCGTGTAATACCTTTACTATATTCACTTGCTTCAACGGCTACGTTATTTGTAGCATCTTTAATGTTTTGCTTGCCAAGAGCTGATTGTATTGTAGTTTTATTTTTCCTCATCACTGTTTCATAATCATATGACCCAACAATTTGAAGTGCTCCGTTAGCATCTCTTTCAAGCTGTAAATATTCTTTTGAAGTACCTAATGCTTTATTCATTGCAATATTAGTAGCTTCAACAGATTCACGCATCTTCTGCTCTTGGTCAATTACACCTTGAGTTGATGTTACAATACTATCCAAAGCATTGTTGTATGCTTTAATCTGAGAATCGTTCATATTAGACTGATATTGAATCCCTGTATTGACAAAATCCATAATCGGCTTTGTAGATTCATTCTCTTGAATATTATTATAACCTAGTTCTTGCAACTTTTGTTTTCTCGTTTGAGCATTCATCTTTTTCATAGAATCGACTTGATGATTCTGCATTAGAGAGGTTATACCACGAGCAATCTGAGTACTGAATACCTTAGTGGCAATAGACCCAAACGCAGTAAGAGCGGCGGAACCACCGCCAATAGAATCAACAAGTTTCTGCATTAAGTCTAGCGCTTCGGTCAGTCCATCCAAGAACCCATAGAAATCAGATGAGTCACCAAGACTATTAATGATTCCTTCAAAAGTGTCTTGTAATTTATTCAATTTTCCTTGTAATGAATCAACGTATTTATCATTCATTACGTCTAGCGTACCGCTAGCGTTTTCAGAACCCGACTTATATTGACTGTATAAATCTGAACGATTCATCAATGCTTCAAAACGTGTTAACTGATATTTACCAGCCAACGTTTGCGCGACTGCGGCCTTTTGCGTTGAATCAATAGAAGACCAAACGCCCATCAAGTCTTCCATAATGTTACCGACACCGCGCATTTTTCCGTCACCATCAAGTACCTGTACGCCTACCTTTTGAAGTACCGATGTTACGTCTCCTAAGTTAACCCCATCGTCAAGCGTTTCTCCCATCTGTAGGTCAGAGAAACGGGCGTACAAGGTTTTAAGGCCATTTCCGATTTGTTCTGGGGCCTCTCTAGTAACAGATTCGATGGTGGCAATCTGTGCATTTAATTGGTCAGTTGTAACGCCTAAAGTTGATGCGGCTGACGCAGCACGTTGCGACGCTTCTGCAAGCTCTCCAACATCCGCAGCAGAAATATTAGCTACATTCGCCCAAGAATCAAGGGCTTGATTTAACTCTTCTATATTGCTATCAAGACCATATGCGTTCATATATGCTGTAATCTGGTCAGACGTAGTAGCGGTATCTTGTTGAGAGGCATTTGCTAGTTTGGTTGACATTTCTGCCAACTGTTGTGATTTGTTTAAATCAAACCTTGTGTTCCATAAGATTCGCTATATCTTATGCGTTTACGCGGCTAATGGTTACCCATCAGAGCAGACTATATCTTACCTGTATACGGACAGTATAGTCATTTTGTCTGTCCCAGGTATCTCTATTTCGGCTACGCTTGCAGCCTACTTCTCCTTGACGGAAGAATAGTCGTTGAACCTTCTCTTACGAGCGGGCTGCTGATTAGGCGCTAGCCCTTCCAGCAATTATAAGATTTTCAAGGTCTTTATTTATTTTGAGATAATAATTCATCAATGGTAATGTTTTGGCTATCTAAAATCCAATAATAGCCTTTTGCTTTACGATAGCTTTTAGCGCCACGTGAAATAGTAGAAACTGCACAATTATTATCTTTATTAGCTTCTTTAAGTGACACATAATGTTTAGTATTAGACCCATCTGCATCATATCGTGTGACTCCACACGCATCAGAACGAACTACACTATTTCGAATTATTTCTTGAATTTCTTCTGGTGTTTTATCTAATTTTTTAAAACTCCAAAAAATCCAGCACATGTTCCATTGCGCTTTGCGGCAGATGCCACCGCAGGTCCAGAACAGTTCATCACATTCGCAGCATCAATCACTTTATTATACATATACAATAATTCTCCATCCAAAGAATATTGATAAATTGTCTTTTGCATTTTATGACCATTGCGGTAAGCATTATTCATATTTTCAGATTGTCCAACTAAGCGAAGGTTACTGAGAGCATTGTTCTTACGATTGCCATCAATATGGTCAATAACAAGATTATCATCAGTAATGGGACCATTAAATGCTTTCCATACTAATCTGTGCATAGAATAGGAGTGTCCATGGTAAAATAAACGCAAATATCCATTACGTTCTCCACCTTTTAAAATTTGCTTATTTTTTCTATTGATGAAAATTCCATCTTTAGAGACTAAATGTTCACCATCTGTATGTGGAACTACAACAAATTCTGATAAATTACCATTATAATATTCACGTTTTTTGGCTTACTGCGATGCTTTATATTATTAGCATTTTGTTTGCTTGTTACCCAACGCAAATTATCTGCATGATTGTTATGTTTATCACCATCAATGTGGTCTACAATGTCATATCCATATGGATTAAAACAAAATAATTGAGCTACTAAACGATGTGATGTAAATAAAATTGGTTTATTTTCAATCCAAAATTGAACTTTATGATATTCATTATTTTTATATGTACCATTGATGAAACGTTGCTTTTTGATATTATAAAAACGTCCAAAAGATGAAACTGCATAATTTGTAATCTTATCATCATAATAAAAACGTTTCCAACTTTCTGTATTAGACATAAATACACCCTATCTACTCGTTTTATTTTACAAGTAGACTATATCATATCTAAATTTAAAATGCAACTATTATTTTTTTACCTCTAGTGCAAAAAATAGCGTGGCCTTGCTGACTAAAAATCAATGAAGAGTTGGTCATGGCAACGGTAGTACTGCCAAGGCTTTTTGCTGCTTCGTTAGCTTGTTTTGCATAATCTACCATCGCATCACGAGAGTAGTCAGTAACAAGCATAATTTGTGTTAGAGAATCATCCAAATCTTTTGCGTACTCTACAGCCTGACGCATTGAATCAGTAACTCCATTGAAAGCGCTCGACATAATACCCCAACGTACAGTATTGCCCATTGTATTAAACAATTTATCTACCATAGAACTTGTAGTCTTTATGCCAGTATCAATTTTTCCAAGTTGACCTAAAACACTTGTGAAAGCTGCTTTACCACTATTACCAGCCAAAGAAAACGAATTCTGTAAGCTACCAAGAGATACATTGCTTTCTTTTAATTGACTGGTCAGCTTTGACATATCAAGCATACCAATTTTAGAATTGAAACTTGAATTTAAAGCAGTTTTAAACTTATTAAGGACATTAAGCGAAGATTCAACTTGAGAAGAGTCAATCAAACGTTGTGATTGCATTTCTTTTAATTGAACCATAATTTTGTTCAATTCAGTTTGAATCTTGGTCAAACCTGAATCATTTACATTCATTCGTAAATTATACTCAACAGTATTTGAATATTTACTAATAACAATCACCTACTTCAAAGTTACTACACGTATGATTTTGTATCATAAGTATATCCTCCTTTTATATCTTTATTAACGTTAATATAGGCATAAAAAAAAGAGCCTACTTTATATAAAAGTAGGCTCTACGGTATTATTGAATTTTGCCCTAAATCTCAAAAAGAGGGCCATCTTCGGTTTGTAAAATCTCATCTTCGGTATCTTTAACATTTTCAGTTGTTAAAAACTCGGTAGCCGCATTAATGGCTTCATGCACTTGGTCAGGTGTAGCCATTGCTTTTACCTTAACTTTTTCTTTTAATTTAGTCTCTTTTTTTGGTGAATTATTCATCCCCCATTTATCAACAATATCAAGAACATCTTGCGCATCGTTCTCAGAGAAAGCATTTTTAAAACGTTTCACAGATTCATTGACAATATCTCCACTGAAAGATTGAAAAACAGAAAACACTCCACGAGCAGATTGTAGATATTTTACATAATCGGTGAACCACACAGCTCCATTATCGGCCAATAGATTCAGCTCAGTCTGATATTTATCATACATATCTTCAACAGTACCATCTTCCAGAAGAGCATTCCAAGCATCAAGAAGATTCTCTGAAATCATGCGGCCGATTTCAGCCTTACGCTCTGGATATAGAATAATCGCCGCATACGCATAGAGCGCACGTTGGAAAACAAACTGGTTCACAAAACCATTATCTTCTGCTGATTGTGCGGCAAAATGGATAATATCATAAATATCCTGTGATGTAAGTTTACTGTTTTTTTCACTTTTAAAAGCAATAGTCATATTTACTCCTTTTATTTCTTATAATAATATATATTATATCATATAATTTTATATATGTCAATACTAAAGCGCCATCATTGCCCTAGAAAAATATAAAGTCATAGAAACTTTTCTAGCATACATTCTATTAATAATATTAATAGTCTCGTTAGAACGATATGTTTTCATCCATGGACCTTTTTCTGCCGCTTGTCTAACTGTACGGGAAATACTACTTCTATAATTCGACATTGAGCTTGGCAAACCGCTAAAGGATGCAAATTCATCAAAGTCTTGTGCCAATAATTTCAATAAATCATATATAGACAGAACTTTATTATTTACAACCATTAAAGAAGCAAAGTCGTGTTTTTGAAAAGCTCCTGAACCAGTTAAAGCAATGGCGGCATTACTATATTTACAAAATTCTTTCATGTTATTAAAATTAGAGTCCAAACTTTTTGATAAAACATAAGGAACATCTTTTCCATTCTTTTTTACTTTTAATGCACCTATATGTCCTTCCATCCATTCAAGATTTTCTCTATGCTCAATTCCATTATCAAGAAAACTACCGAATGTCATTCCTTTTTGAACATTTTTAATAGTAATTCTATTTCCTAAATGCTGCTTAACTTGATTATTTAACTTAACATTAATACCAATCTTAAAAACAATTCCGCGTTCATTAAAAAACATTTCAACATCATTTTTAACCTCTTTGCCGTTTAATGTTTTATTGCCAGTATGAGTAGCATCCTTAATTACTTTGCCACCACTATTTGTAAACATAGCATCTAGTTCTGGTTCAATGTGATTTGCAAAATAATATTTGCTATGTTTTCCAATATATTTTACAGCAACCTCGAATAAAGAACCACCAATTGTATTAAAGCAATTCCTAATAGACATGACAAGTGAGTTGTAAGACACATTGTCTGAAATACCACCTGTATTTTCTGCAAAAGAATTTAATATTTCGATATTGTTATGTAAACGCTCCATAGCGCTTACTACTGTTTTGCTAGCCCCTTCAACATCATTCCTAGAAAATGCTTTTCCATTTAATGTTTCGAGTTCATTGCCAATAAAACCTTTGTTATCTTTAACTGCTTGTAGCTGACTAACAAGTATAGATTCTCCGCATTGCGACATTATATCAATGATATTTTGTAAACGATTATTGACTTCATTAGATATTCTTACAGCATACTCTGGAATATGCGGGTCTTCATCTGATTCCGACTCATTGGTTATACCTGCTCCCGTTGGTAGCTTGCTTGTGCCGTCTGCATTAAAAAGCCAATCAGCATTTTGCAAATTTTGCATTAAATTAGAGCCAACTAAACCAGTTTTTCCGCCTAGTGCATCTAATAAATCCGACAGTGTTTTAGCATCAATTTCAGCCTGCGGATTAGAGAATTTTAATGATTCTAATGAAGTCTTAAAAAAGTCTTCCACTATTTTCTTTTTTGCACTCTCTAAATTTTCAATAGTATATTGCTGGGGGGTTATATTTTCAGCATGATAATGTATATATGTACTCACTGCATTCATTATATCCTCCTAAAAATAAGCAACTAAAATAGTTTCTAAAACATAAAAGCAACTATTTTAGTTGCTTATTTCTTAAATAAAAAAGGGACGCTCCCAAAGGAAACGTCCCTAAAAGTCTAACTAGCGAACACTGCGAAGGTCAGAAACCTTGGGAGCGGTTTCGACTTTTACAGTATCTACTATTGATTCAGTTGCATCAGCAACTACGTCTTTATCTACATTAGCCGCAGAATCATGAGACGTTGCGGCGTCTATTCCCCCGCTGCTTCGGAGAAGACAGACTTAGTGTACCAACTATCTACATCAGAGTCCTTGGTACGTCCATCGTGACCAAGGATTTCTTTGTTCTTGTAGTTGTGGGTAGTGTCAGTCTTATCAACGATTTGTAGCGTAGCCATAACCTTCTTCTTCTTATTGAACTTGGTGTAGGCAGGCATACAATCGATAGTGAAAGTGAACGAACTTGGGTCACCAGACGCAGCCATAGAGAAAGTAAAGTTACTTTGAATCTTGCCGCGAGGGATGACGAATTCGGCGGGGAGGTCATTACCAGTCTCTTCGTCACGGAAGAGAGTGGAAGCCTCAATGTAATAGTAACCAGCGAAGTTCTCGGCATCAATCTGCATCTCATAGGCTTCATCGTAATGAACCTCATAGCAGTCAATACGGACAGTATCGCCAGCCTTTACGCCCTTATCCTGATTCTGGTCGCCAGGGGTATCAGCCGCAAGAACAAAAGCGATTGTCTTGCCTTCAGCCTTAACCTCACCATGTTCACCAATTTCGGCAGCAGTAAGAGCTTTGCCGTCAGAAGTCATAACCTGAGATTCAGTTACGGCAGAGAGGTAATTGGCCTGAGCACCAGCGCTGTCAAGAGTGACAGGATAGATAGGAGCTTCTTTTGTAACGATGATAGTAGCACCGTTACGGTCTTCATCTGTGAGTTGAGCAACGAGCTTGCCGTCTACAGTCTCAGCAACCATATCATAGGTAGCATGGACGTAAACAGGAGTGCTTGTGCCATTCTCAGATTTCTTACCCTTAACAAGACCCGCGCCAGAAAGCATTGCAAAGCTGACAGGGGACATTAATGCGTCTTCTAGACTGCTTTCTAGAAATAAATAAATATCTTTCAATATTTAACAGACTATATCTTCACCCTAAAAGGGGTTTCCCGCTAACCTAAATTGGATGCATTACTTCCAAATAAGGTATTTAGTCGTTGAAGTTTTTAGTTATAATTCGCCAGAAATCTGAGCTCAATAAAAAATTCTCTAAATCGTTATAATATTGATAAGGAATAACTAGCAAAGGAATATCATTTTTACAACAAAACCTAATTTTAATTTTATCATGCTTTTGCTGATATTCTAGTCTCTCTTTTGTACTCCACCCTCCAATAGAATAATGTTGTTTACCATTCAATTCCACTAATCCTATTAATTCATCGAATTGATTAAAAATAGCAAAATCAAACGGTAATGGTTGTTTGTCTCTACAATTAGGAATTTTATATTCGCGTTTATATATAATATTATATTTTTGAAGAATCTTTTCGAACTCTTCCTCAGCATGAGATTTCACACATCCACAAGAATAATAATATTTGCTAGCAATTTTCGTTGCTTGCGCAGTAAAATCTTTACCGCAATCACATTTACAATCAAACCAAAATGTATTATTTTTATAATAACATTTTTTAATCGTTAGCATATTTACTTTTTGACCAACCATTTTTTCATATTCTTGTTTTTTATTCGCCAAATATGTTTGCGCTCGTTGACATCCACAAGACGTAGTATTACCAGATATAATACTATATTTATAAACATCAACCATTTTCCCGCAATCACATTTACACATATAATATTGGTCATTTTTACTCTTGAGTACGGTTAATTTACCAAATTTTTTCCCAATAGCATCTTTATATTTTTTAGACATTTCTTTAGTTGTCTTATTCACACCGGTTGGTGACCTACTAAGACAGCCACAAGATTTTACACCGCCAGCTCTAAGGGACGCCCCACGGACGCTTTTAGTGTTGCCACAATCACATTTACAAATCCAATTTTGTGGGCTTTCTTTATCCCTACTTATAACAAGTAATTTCCCAAAACGCTGTCCGATTAAATTATTATCGCATTGACGACAACAAGCAGTAGATGTTCCTTGTACTAATGCAGTTCCACGAACCGCTCTCTCTGTACCGCAATCGCATCGGCAAAGAAAATATTTAATACGATGTTTATTGGTATGGTCAAATTTAATAACCGTCCAGTGCCCGAATCTCATTCCTGGCTTAATTTCACTTGGAGTCATAATTAAAGTCTCCTTTTTCAAGTGTCTCATAACTAACTTACCTGCGGATTATCCAATCCTATATTGATTTTACCATACTCTTGACAATTAATCAAGACCCCATTTCATATCACTACAAATGGTTGGTTAATATAGGCTCTAAGGAGATTCCCGCAATTCAAGAAATTTTACGACCCCCAGTCATTAACAAAGGGTCAATGTCTTTTCACCACATTTGTATTATCTGCATCTTTATGTATACATGCAGTTTAGACTATATCTTTATTCTTTTAGAATATTTTGCACTTCGGATTGTAGCATCCTACACCATTAAAGGTTAGTCGTTGAACTTTACTAAGCATCTTAGCTGCGGATTCCCCTCGCAAGGGCTTTCCCGCAATTCACAAAATTTATTTCATTCTTAATGGTATACAAGCATTAAGCGGCCTGAGCAGTGAAAAAACTTTCCCAGGCGATAAGACGTGGATTCATTTTATTTTACATAATTCGCTAAATTATATACAAAACGCTATATGTTACCATATAGATTAGACTATATCTTATCTTTCGATTTTCTAACTTCCATCTCCAAAAACAACTGAGATGTACACTCAAATGAGTTAGTCGTTGAACCATTTTATTTGGCTGCTGATTGTCCACTTAGGAGTTCCCAGCAATTCAAGAAATTTTACAAGAGCAAAATCTACCCTTGCCCCCCTGTGCGTAGACTGTAGTAGCAGCGCCTTCAAGGCTGGAAGTCTTAGCAGTATCAATATAAAGCATAGGCTGACCAGCATCAAAGTGCTGACCACCAAGGTCAACGGAAGTGAGAGGCTTGAAGACAACATCACAGATTTCACGTCATTATTCTCTAATGGACTATCTCTTACTAATGCTCTAGTCATTAGTATACCTTTTTTGAAATGCGTATCAATAGCATTCCTCAATACCTATTAAGGTAATTAGTCTCTACATCGCTCTACCATTTAATTTCTGGTAGCATGACTCGGGATTGCTTCTTAGAAGTTTCCCCGATAGCACTAAATTTTTGAAATTTTTCAAATTTTCGTTTTAAAAACAATTCAGGATTATTTTGATACATATAATTGCCCAATAGAATTGAATCTCTTTTTCCAAAAGATAAAGTCCACTTAGTTTGAGAGCCACCTACGATTCCAGCTTTTTCTTTTAATATTTTGTGTAATGTAGAAAGAAATTGCGGAGAACCGCTAGCAAAGCTAGTTTGCAAACGATTATTTTTATATAAACAAGCGCAGCCATCGCCATCAAAATATCCTCGGATAAAATCTGGCAAATATTGCTCTGGAATTTCTGGGAAACTACAATCTAAACTTTTATGTTCTTTTCCTCCAAGAGCAACTATATCATCATAAATCACTTTACATGAAAAATCAATTCTGGCAGCCTGCCTATCAACATAGTCATATAAATTTCCTTCAAATTTAAGCTCTTTTGCAAACTGCTTTAATATATATTTGTCTTTTTTATGGACTGTAATGTCAAACATCCTACCGCGATAAATACATCCATCAGCAAACCAAAACCCAAACATATAAGCCATATTTCTGCTCCATGTTTTAAAATAATCTTGATTTATATTGTATTTCCTTGATCGCTGTGATTGCAATTTACTAAAATCTTCTTTAGACATCTTTTTCATTTTCACACCATGAGTGTAACAAAAATCACTTAGTTGTTTTCTTGGATATTTATTTTGAAAAAATTCAACCCATTCTGCCGAGGTTTTACTACTGCTCTGCGACAATAGAATTTCCTTGTCCTTTTCTAAAAGGGGCATAATATTAATCTCCTTATTATCTTTAAAAAAATAAAAAATTTAGCACCCCGTGCGATGACACGGATAAGGTATATTAGCGCAAGTGATTTACGCCAAAGCGATTCATAAATGTTTTCTCCTTTTGATAGAAATTGTATACATTTTCCTTAGTTACAAGAACGTAACGCGCTTGTTCTCGTATCTAATATATAAACAGTACCAACAAAAGCACTGATTATAATCTTTTATTTATAGATATTATCCATCCAATTAGCAGGTTCATCCATCTTGCTAACATCCATCATAGGGGTTGTAGCAATCTTTTGATACAAATCATAAGATAGTTTAGTTGTATACCGTCTAAAGCTATCAAATAATTGAAATGCAGTATATGAAAAAATAACATTAATATCAATATTTAGCCCAATAGAAAGAATAGAAGCATAATTAGCAAAAATGCTCTGAGGTCCTTTTCCTTTTTCATCTTGTTTTAAAGCAGCGCGTTGTCTGCGGCCTTTCTCCAACTTTGCGGCAATCTCCGCCGCTCTATCGTTAGCAGGATTAAATTCCTGCTCTTCACCTTCTACACCTATTGGAAGAAAAAGCTCACGAATAGTCTGCTTAAAATTATTAAAGTTCATTGGATTTAGCTGACCAACAATCGGCTCATTCTCTTTCATTCTAAAATTGATACATCCATTATCAAATTCACATAGATAATTTGGAAAGATGATACCGAAGAAGTTATTTATTTGTTCTCTCGAAGTATCATCGTGTTGGATAATAACTAATAATACTTGAAAATCATTCAAGTATTCTAATTGACTTTTGCCCTCATTTTTAAATTTTTCCGCAATCTCTTTAGACTTAATGAAAAACTCAACAGCCATTAAAAAATCATCTTCGCCATAAGCACAAATATCTTTAATGGATGGCTGAGAGATAGCGATATTTGCTCCCTCAACCATCACTGGCAAACCAGCCAAATATTTACTTAAATCTCCTTGTATCTCTGCCATGAGTACCTACAAATCTTGCGGCGCAGGTTTTGTATTATCAATATTCTCTGAATCATCGGCTTCTGAATGAGTGGCTTGATACCGCAACATAACACCGCCAAGATATTCATTTAAAATAACTTGGGTCGCACCCATAAACTGTAAAGTACCTATACCAGAAAGTCGTTCTTCATTCATAATACCATCAATATAGCCAGCAATCATCCATGGACGTAATTGATAATCATCCATCTCCCAATAGTCAAGTTGAGAAATTATGGTAAAACTTACAGTGCAATTGCGATACCTCGGATTAGTAGAAGGAGTAAAATCGTCAAATTCAAGCATAATATAAGATTTGACTTCTTCGTGTTCGCCAAAAGAAAGTTTAGGGGTAGCTTTAATATATTGCGCATCTCGCAAATCTTTAATAGTATATTTTTCAATGGTACGTTGATATTGTTCTTGCGTTTTATCCAAACAATCAGACGTATTAATAATCAACAACTTTTTCAACATATCACTATATGGTCTACTTTCAACAAATAACTTGCGCCAAATCGTCTCTTGGTCTTTAGCGTGAGATAGAAAAGTAGATTTATAGTTTGTTCTTAGGATATTAGAAGCAACGTGTTTCATATATAACCTCCAATCCTAAAGTGATTTAATAGTTACAGGTAATTCAGTTTTTATATCATCATATGCCGCATGTAACACGAATTTACCCTTTTTGCCAGAAGTAATATCAACCTTACATGAATCAAAATTAGATTCAATAATCTCTGCGGTATCTCCTTCAATTGAAAATTCAACTTTTGTATCTTCTGGTAGATTCTTTATCCAATAGGTGTGAGAGTCATAAGGATAAACCTCTTGCGGCCCTTGTATAATCGGCTTCTGCCATTCAATGGTAACAGTTTGTGAAAATTCGCCATAGCAAATATCAAAAGTACGGATAGCGCCTGCATACACTTTAACTTTACACATGCGGCCATCTTCATATTCTTCTTGAATCTTTACTCTTGGATTATTCTTTACTTCCCAATGAATTTTAGGGTCATACGCTTCATTTGAAATTGCATAGCCAACAATTGTATCTTGCTTGGCGGTTGTTTTACCGCTGATAATATTAATTGGGGTAGTTTCATCTTTAATAACACGAGGAAGCTCTGCAATACTATTATCGTAGTATTCTTGGATTTCAAGTTCTAAGATGCCTGGGACTGTAATAGAATCTGTAGTCTGGACTTCCCAAGTGTGTCCCGCAAACTTAATATGTGTAAAACGTTTAAAATAATTACGTGTGTTTTCATCATTTTTTATATATATAGTCCCAGAAAGATTCAATTCATTTACGTTAACGTTACTCTTAATGAACCATCTAAGGTCTGTTTCTACTGGTCCTTGGCCGTATATCCAATATGACTGCCCATTGACCTCTAATTGGTACCGGCATTCGATTATTTCTGTATACAGATAAGCGGTTTGAGTAACGACAGGCAAATAGACCATCCAATGTGACCCGTTATCCAGTATTTCAAAAGTATCTCCCGGCTCTAGCCCAGAATCAAACTCTACAGATAAATACTCCTTGTTATAATCAGCTTTTCTGCCACCTGACATTTGATTAATTAAACAAGGCCAAACGGAATTACCAACTTTAATTTTCCGCATGTTATAAGAATTTTTTAATGCCCATCGAAAAGATTCTAATTTTGCTTTGTCGATACGGCCCTGTTGATTCCCTCCTAGATATTGAAGCCTAGCGCCTAATGTCTTTACACTCATAGGCTCTCCTTAACATCATTTGCAATATTACATGCTTCAAAAATCATGCGGCGATATAGCATAAAATCAATATCTTCGCCTTGCTGCTTAAT
>ERZ808274.100-NODE-100-length-49044-cov-3.727551_pt1 | contig 49044 bp, 86 predicted proteins | sample MGYA00521277_ERZ808274 | MGnify/ENA primary metagenome ERZ808274 (study PRJEB31516, sample SAMN03275597) | gut metagenome | biome: mammalia-associated habitat; material: feces | host: Papio cynocephalus | place: Kenya | collected 2012-07-28 ... | reverse complement strand
GCCAAGGGTGAAAGTCTTTGGTTTAGAAAGTTTTAAGAGAAAGAGGTCAGTTTTATATGAGAAGTTTTGAAGAAGTAAAACCAGAATTTATGAAGTTTCCTAATGTAAAAACTCGTTTGCCAGAAAGAAGTGATGCTAAGTCGGCGGGTTACGATTTTTATAGTAAGGAAAATTATGTTATTAATCCGAAAGAGTCGCACGTTTTTTGGACAGATGTGAAAGCGCAGATGTATTTTGATAACGTGCTTAATATATATGCCCGTTCAGGGCTTGGCTGTAAACACGGCGTAGTTCCGAAGAATTGCACTGGGATTATAGATGCCTCATATTACGGTAATGAAAAAAATGACGGTCTGATCGGTATTTGTCTTGAAAACAAAGGTGATGAACCGTATTCCGTAAAGGTTGGCGATCGTATTGCACAAGGTATTTTTACAAAATATTACATCACTGATGATGACAAATACGTTTATGGGAAAGAAAAAGACAATGGTAGAAAAGGTGGATTCGGTTCTTCCGATGAGGTGAAGTGATGAAAATTATTTTGTATACTGTACATTGTCCAAAATGTAAAATTTTAGAAAAGAAATTAGAACAATCTGAAATCAAATATGATGTTTGTGAAGATTTGGATTTTATGTTAACAAAGGGATTTCAAACGGCTCCAGTTCTCGATGTTGACGGTAAAATTATGGAATTTAAGGAAGCCGTTCAATGGGTTAAAGAACAAATTGGGGGTTGATGTGTATGGAAATAAGTTTGAAATTGAATAAAGATTTTGAGCGTTGTCTTGAAGATTTAAAAAAGAAATATGGTGAAGATTTTGAATATATTAACGGTGTTCATTCGAGCCAATTAGATTTTTCCGAATTTTTAAGTAAATTTATTCAAAACGATACAATGGCAGATGCCACAATTGATCCAAATGCTAATGCAAGACATAAAGATATTCGTAGTTTTATGACGGAGAAAGGGAAAAGTGAAGATAAACTTTTTGGTTTAAATAAGATTTTCCTTGAAATTAAAGAAATGTGGGGACTTCGAACTGCGAAGCAATGGCTTGAAGCAGAATTTAGTAAAGCGTTATACCTGAATGACTCTTCTACGGCGAGTTATTTCGCTTATTGCTGGGCTAATGATTTGACAAGATTGGCAACAGAAGGACTTTTCTTTATTTCTGATTATAATAATCAGCCGCCAAAGCATTTAACTACGTTTTTCGATGATGTAATTGAGTTTGTATCATTTTTAAGTAATAGACAATCTGGTGCGGTTGGCCTTCCGAATATTCTAATTTGGGCATATTATTTTTGGAAGAATGATGTTGAGAACGGATATTATCTTAAAAATCCAGATACTTATTTAAGACAAAATTTCCAAAAGCTTATTTACAGATTGAATCAACCATTTTTAAGAATTGATCAATGTGCATTTACTAATATTAGTATTTTCGATAGACCTTATCTTGAATCATTGTTTGGCGGTATTGAATTCCCAGACGGATCATTTGTAATCGACCAAATTGAAGAACTTATTGATTGTCAAAAAGTCTTTATGGAAGTTGTAAGTGATGTAAGAAAAGAACAAATGTTCACCTTTCCAGTTTTGACATATTCACTTCTTTATAAAGACGGGAAATTCCAAGATGAAGAGTTTGCTCGCTGGTCCTCAAGTCATAATATTGAATGGTCTGATTCTAATTTCTTCGTAAGTGGTGATGTTGGGGTACTTAGTAATTGCTGCAGACTTCTTTCTGATACGAAGAAAATTAGCGGGTTTATTAATAGTATCGGTGGCACGGCGTTAAGTATTGGTTCTTGTCGTGTAAGCACTATAAATCTTGTTCGTATTGCTTATGAGTCTAAATTCAATAAGAAGAAGTATATTGAAATATTAAAAGACAGGGTTTTGCTCGATTGTAAAGCATTGACCTCTATGAGATATATTTTAAAAAGGAATATTGAAAAAGGTCTTCTTCCAAATTATCAGGAAGGTGCTGTTGAATTAGATAAACAATTCTGTACAATTGGTGGAATTGGAATGTATGAAGTAATGAATTTGTTTGGTTTAATTAAATCGGACGAACTTGGAAATAAATCTTATTCTGATGAAGGTATTGAATTTGCAACACAAATTCTCGACACAATTAATAATGTAAAAGATAACTTCGAATGTGATTTCACGTTTAATGTTGAAATGATCCCTAAAATGTGTGGGGATATCGTAGTATAATCCATAAACTATGATTAGTAAATTTCACTTAATTGACTTAAAGTTCCAGAGATGGATAATAAGGGGCAAGTTTAAATACAGCCTGAACGACTAAATAGTGAAACCTTATAGGAATTACATAAGGGTGCGATAGTCTGAACTTCGCGATATAATCTTAATGAAACGCGAGAAAAACGGTCGAGTGTAAAGACATTCTAAGAAGAACCGTTTTCGCCAATTTTATATTGGTCTTAAAAGTAACAGAGTTGGCAGAAAATTGTGCAGGAGTTATTTGTCAAGCAGATAATTTAATTTACGAACAAAACAAATATTATATTTATTCCAATCAATGGATTCCATTAACTGAAAAATGTACTATTCAGGAAAAATGCAGATTGGGAAGTTTATTCGATGCAAAATGTGGTGGCGGTTGCATTGCCCATATTGATATTGAAAATCGTTTTCCTAATGAAGAAACAGCGTGGAAAATGTTGAATTATGTTGCGAGTAAAGGCGTAATTTATTTTGCGTTTACAACAAAAATTAATGTTTGTCAGCATAAACATTCTTTCATTGGAACTAAAACGTGTCCTGTTTGTGGAGAACAGATGACTGATCAGTATGCTCGTGTTGTTGGTTTTTATACTCCAGTAAGTGGATATCAAAAAATTAGAAAGAGAGAGTTCAATGCGAGAAAATGGTATGATGTTTTAAATAAGGATAATATTATATCATGAAATTAAAAAATATTATATATGAAGATTTCGTCAATTATAAAAAAATATCTATGTTTATTTTAACTACGGCTTGTAGTTTTAAATGCGAGAAAGAAGCTAATTGTATTGGAATGTGTCAAAATTCTGAACTTGTTAAAAGCAAAACGATTGAAATTGATAATGAGATTTTGATTAATAGATATTTGAATAATGACATTACAGAATCGGTGGTTATTGGTGGATTAGAACCCTTTGATACATTTGAAGATACTTTACAATTCATCAAAGATTTTAGAGAGAAATCAGATGATGATATTGTTATATATACTGGTTTTAACGAAGACGAAATTGAAAATAAAATAGTTATTTTACAAAAGTTTAAAAATATTATAGTGAAGTTCGGGCGTTATTGTCCGAACTTCCAAAAGCATTTTGATGAGGTATTGGGCATAGAATTAGCCTCCCCTAATCAATATGCGAAGAAAATAAGTTAAATAAGGAGGCTAATACAAATGTCAACAATAGATAATCATTTTCCAGCAAAAGTTGTTCGTCGAAGAGTGGAGGATAAAAATACACTGCAAAATGCTGGTGATATTTATATTGGTACTGGAAAGAGCACAACTGTTTCTTACACAGATTTGGAAGGGGAAGCATAGTCTATTAGTGTATATGAAACAAAAGGACAAAATATTATAGATGCAATTAATGATAATGCAACTAAGGATAAACCAATAAATATTCCACGTATTGAGATTACTGGTGCGGATGGGACAACTAGAATTATATTGGATGGTGTATCTGGAATAGTAACAGCTTCTAGTTTGCAAACTGGCAGTGGTAGCATTTCTGTGGGCGCAATAACTTGTAGTTCGATAAGCTGTACTGGAGAAATTTCTGGTACTTCTTTTAATGCCACATCAGATAAAAGATTAAAAGAAAATATAGTAAAATATTCTCCTAATAAATCAATATTAGATCTTCCTATTTATTCTTATAATTTTATCTCTGATGAAAAGAAAACAAAGAAAATTGGTTGCTTAGCTCAAGATTTAAAAGAAATTTGTCCAGAAATAGTAAAAGAAGATGATAAAGGATATTTATCCATTGAAGAAAGTAAAATAGTTTATCTTTTATTAGACGAAATTAAGAAACTTAAAAAGAGAGTAGATGAACTGGAGGCGAGATAATTATGCTGACAGGATATAAAATAAAAGGAAGAGAAATAGCAGTTGATACTTCTTCTAAAATAAGTCAAAGAGCATCAAACCATTTTAAGCCAGTTACAGGAAATACTTTTAAAGATAACAAAGGACAACTCAAAGTGTTACCAAATTCTGATAATACATATTATAAATCCACAGAAAATGGTTATGCTGATTATGGTAGCTCTACTTATGGGGGTAAACCTGATTTAATATTAGTTGCAGGAACATACTACTTAAAACTGTCAAATACGTTAGACAAAGTTTTATTATAGTGTAGTACATCATATAGTGGTAGAGATTTAACAGGCACTATATATACTGTTTCTACTTATAAAATGTATAATAGTTATTTTCCGCATACAATAAAAATATGGATTGCTATGTGTGGTGGTGGCAGTGGTGCAAGTTATAACAATGGAAAAGATTTGTTTGAAGATGAATACAGTTATGGTGGTAACGCAGCTGGATCTTGTATATTTTCTTGGACATTTGTTTTGCAGATAATTTAGACTCTATGTACAGGATAGTTGTAGGAAAAGGTGGAATCGGTGGTTGTGTAATATGGAGAAGGCAGCAGCATGAATCAGATCCTGTAAGGGAAGTAAAAGCAGGACCAGCAACAAGTGGAGGTGATTCATCTTTTAGTGTAGGCTACTATAAAAAGGGCGCATGGGACTTTTCTACAATGTTTGAGGCAACTGGTGGCAGTACCTCTATAAATCAATCCGGCACTTTTAGTGGCAGTAGATAGACATCTGATGATCCAAAATTCAATGGGTATTTTGTAGGCGCCGCAGGTGGGGTTGGTGGTAGAGGTGATGCAACATAGAACGGAGGCAACGCTTCCATACAGACAACATCATTTGGTTGCAAAAATGATTATTCAAATATATATGATATGGGATATGAGAATATTAAAATAAATGGAGGCACCGGTAATTCTGATTCTAAAAGATTAAATGTTGGTGGTGGCGCATGTGCATTTTTTGGTTCAGTTGCTGGTACGTATGATTCCAATAACGGTAAATTAGGCAGTGGTGGAGCCGCCTCTGATAACACACAAAACGCAGTAGAAAAATTTGGTGGTTCAGGTGGTGATGGAGCTTGTCATATATGGGTTTCTGGATCAAATCATTATGAAATAGGAGACGATATTTCGATATGTGTAATGGTAACTCAATTAGTTGGGGCGGCTGTCTTTGTTTTCCCTTATGATATAAATAATGATTAGAATATTGAAATTACTTATACTCCTAATACTGGAGAATCAGAAATTACATTAACAAAAACAGCACGAAGTTGGAGATTATCATTAGTGAATGGGTAGAAAGTAACCGTTAATAAAGCAGTTGTAAAATCAATATAATTTTTTTTAAGAGGGGTGTCAAAATTACTTGACATTCCTCTTTTTTTATGGTAAAATATCTTTGTAATAAAACACAAGGAGAACTTTATGACAACCAAACCCGTAAGTAAAGAAAGTTTTGTTGAATTTCTTAAAACGAATTATTCAGAATGTTTTGAGAATGGAACACCGATAACAGAAAACGCTTTAGAATCTCTGGTAATATTGAAGAAAAGAGAGTATGCAAAACAGTTCTGCGCTTCGCTTTCAAAAGATGTTATGCAAGTTAAAACAAATAAAAAGTTTAAAGATCAGTTAAAAGATATTGAATATAAAATTCGTAAAAATCATATTGATTTAGGAGAAAATTATGTCGTTTCGTGAATTTTATAACGAAGATTGTTTTGTAAATATGCAAGGGTTTAAAGATAAATCAATAAACCTTGTTTTGACTTCGCCGTTTTATAATACGAATAAAAAAGCAGGAAAGAAAAACACACTCGAAAACACAGAAATCAAAAAAGGGACATATTCTTATATTAGATACGATGAGCACGTTGATAATATGACAGATGAAGAATATGAAGATTTCACAAAAAGATTATTTAATGAATTTGATAGGATCGTTGTGGACAACGGTATTGTTCTTTATAATCTTTCTTATAGCAACGATAATCCAGCAAATTTGTTTTCATTGGTTAATATGATTTGCAAAGAAACAAATTGGACGATTGCCGATATAATCGGTTGGAAAAAGAAAACTGCTTTACCGAATAATTGTTCACCAAACCGTCTGACTCGTATTTTTGAATTTGTTTTTGTTTTCTGCAGAAAAGGTGAAGAGAAGACTTTTTATGCAAATAAAAGGGTGATTTCATTACGCGCAACTGGGCAGAAATCGTATGAAAATATCTTTAATTTTATCGAAGCGAAGAATAATGACGGTCCGTGTCCGTTGAATAAAGCGACGTATTCAACTGATTTGTGCAAACAGTTACTTCGAATTTATGCAAATCCAGAAGACAAAGATTTTGTTGTTTATGATCCTTTTATGGGAACGGGGACAACTCTGGTTGCATGCAAAGAAATGGATATAAATTGTTTTGGTTGTGAAATTTCTAAAAAACAATGCAAGTGGACGCAAAATCGCTTGACAAATCAAAATTAATGTGATATAATATATATGTTATAAACGCGTGATGTCAAATCTAAATTTGACAAAACGTGATTATATAAAATTACTGTACAGTGGGGAATAGCATAACGGTAGTGCGGTGCTCTCTAAAAGCACTCTGTGTCGGTTCGAGCCCGACTTCCCCCGCCAGTAACGATTAAAAATAAAATGGAGGTAATGCTTATGTCGTAGATACGTGAACCTTGTTATTTTTATACTTAGAAAGCAGCATCTTATATTAAAGGCGGAGATTATGAAGTCGAACACAATCCCGTCGTTTTCGTTGTATTTTCTGAAGATTTTTATCCTTTGGATGATGACAAATATCAATCGTGTTTATGCAGAAGTTTGAATTTGGCAAACGAATATAATATAGACGTTTCTTATTCAGACAAAGAAGATTTAGCCAAAGCAATTTATTTCGATTTATATCAGAGGCCAGATGAAACTATTTTTGTCTGTGAAAATGATGCGATTGCCGATGTGGCGAATAGATATTTTGGCGAAGACAGTATTATAAACATTAGAAAGATATATTGAGGAATTTGATAAAAATGAACAGAGAGTTTGTGAGAAATTTTAACAGAATCAATAAGAGCAATTATTCCAAACAAGATATTCAAACGATGATTGCACTGACGAATATTATGCAGGGTAAATTGTCGAAAGATATGGAACTCGGTTTTCCGAGTTTAAAACATTATGATAATCCAGAGTTATTCCCGAATGGAATGTTGGTCAAATTGAATTATGAAAAAATTAAACAACGGAATCAAAATGATTTGACAGAAGATTATAAAAAGTTTGTCGAAGAAAACAAAAATAATGAATTTCATCTAATTAGAGAGGACGAAGATACAGGGTTAGTTGCACTAGAAGAAGATAAAAGAAAAACCGTTCTCGATGGAAAAGAAGTTGATTGTCCAAAGTTCTTATTCGATATGCTTTCAGATTTGCTTGTAAAAGATGAAAATAATGATTGGGTACCAGCGTACGAGTTTGAAAGAAAATTTTTAGAAAAAAAATAAGAGAAACGATTAAAAACATTTGACAAAAAGATTTTAAAGTGATATAATAAAGAAAAAATGCAATCCGAAAGATTGCAAGATTATAAGGAGAAGAAATTTATGGCAATGAATTTTACCTTTGTAGGTAAACTGAAAGCAGTCAAAGACAATGAGAAGTTTAAAGGTTATGAAGTAAGAACTTTTGAATCTGGTTGGGTGCAGACGAATTTGAAATTTAATGCGACGAACGGAAACAATCGCCACATGTTTCAGATCAAAGCTGGTTATTGGGGTGATAAGAACGGTAATGTTAATGAGAGCAAAACCGTAATTTACGCACCAGTAACAAACGAAGAAACGCACAAGACAACGAGAACCAAAATTGCTTATGTGGACAGGGAAGACGAAAGTGTTTTGAAGTCTGTCAGCAAGGGCGGTAAATATGTTCTTGATCTTCGCACGGAAGAAAATCTAGCTGGTTATAAGGAATATATTTTCGAAAAAGATTTTATCGATGATGTTAAAAAACACATTCTCGAAAACACAAGAGTATCAGATGTGAGATTTAAAGTTTTTGGCGAAGTGGAAATTTCTTATAATAATAACACAGGAAACTTTTATAAGAATTTTGTTCCGAAGAAAATTTATCTTGCAAAAGATAGCGAAGAAGATAAAATGCAGATTAATGCGAAGCTTATTTATGGAAGAAACAGTCTCGAAGATGTCGCAGGAACTGATAATTTTGTGTTGAACGCATACTCTAGATATTATGATAGCTCTTACAGAGTCGATGATTGCAAAGGGTATTGTTTCTGCCCCGTAGAAGTAAATATTGTTCCAAAGAATGAAAAGCAGAAAGATTTGTTCATTAAGAGATTTCGCGAATTCGAATCCGATTCAAGTGAGTATAGGGAAATCGGTATGGTTATTGATGTAATTGATGGACAGGAAATTGTTCGTGTTACAGAAGATATGCTTGGTGAAGAAGCAAAAGAAAACATCGAGTATGGTTTCTCGACTTTAGAAGAAGAATTGAAGAAAGCTGGCGGAACGACTTATGGTCCTCGTATCACAGAATACAGATTTAATAACTGGGGTTCTCCGAGCGAAGACACCGTTTATCAGGATGAAGATCTACTTCCGCCTCATCACGATGACGAAAAGAAATCTGATGACATTTTCGAAGACGATGAAATTTAAATGGAGATAAAAAATAATGGCATTTGTTAAACCTCAAATTAATACGATTAAAGCTGATATTGCAAACATTTCGATTTATCTTCGTTCAACGAAGAAATTTGGTAAAACCACACTTTTCAGAGATGTAATTCTCGAAAAGTATGGAGATCCATCTTATGGTCTTCTTGTTGGTTGTGGCGCGGAAACTGGTTACAAAATGCTCGATCATTTAAATGCAACACAAGTTACAAGTTGGGAAGATTTGGTCGAATTGAAGAAGTGGCTTATTGAGACTAATGGTGTAGAACACCATATTAAAATTATTGCGTTTGATACTGGCGATGAACTCGTTCTGCTCGCAGATAAGAAAACGATTGCAATCAGCAATAAAGAGAACCCTCAAAAACCTCGTCGTTCCATTAAGGCGGCAATGGGTGGTTATACCGCTGGCGAAAAGTATTCCGCGAACAATTTGATTAAGCCTTATCTTTCCGATTTACAGCAGCACGGCTTTGCAACGTGGGTAATTGCGCACACGAAGTTGAAGACGATTAAAGACAAGGGCGCGCTCGAAGAAGATGGATATCAACAGTTGACTTCAAATTTGTCCGCAGATTATGAAGCAGCGTTCGGCGATGTGTTTGATGTCTGCTTGACTGGCGTTATTGATAGAACTCTTGAAACGAAGCAAGTCGGAAGTGAAAAGAAGAATGTTGTTACCGATACAGAACGCAGACTTTATTTCCGTGGAACTTCGATGATTGATGCTGGCGGTAGATTCGCAGCAGACACAGTTCCTGAATATATGGTTTTTGATAAGGGTAACATGGCATCTGACTTTATCAAGATTGTCGAAGGTGGTATGGAGAAGTCGAAGCTTTCTGGTTTTAAAGCAAAAGTAAAAGTAGAAGAGAAACCAGTTACAAAACCCGTTGTAAATAAAGTTGAAGAAATGGAAGTCGAAGAAGATGAGCCACCTTTTGACGCTGATAGTTCAGATAGTGAAGATGAACAAGTTTATTCGTTGGCAGAAAGACTTGCGGCAGTGCGCGAAGCATTTAAAAACGCCAGCAAAGAATTGAAAGATCAGGTTAAGGCGATTCTTATCGCAAACGGCAACGGTCAGGAAAAGGCAAAGCTCGACAATCTTCCCGTTGAAGAACTTGCAAAAGTAGAGACTATCCTTGGTCTGTAATTAGAACAATTATAGGGGCGAGATTTTTCTCGCCCTGTAATAAACATCGGAGAGAATATGGCACTTGGTTATTGTAAATGTGGTTGTGGACAAATGTTGGAAACAACAACGAGTTATTCGATTAAACTGCCCACAAATAAAAAACTTTATTTTGTAAATGCGGATCATTATGGAAAGTGGAAAGAAAATGCCGCAGTCGGAAAAACAAAAGTTAATGAGGAAGAGCTTTCTCCGATTTATGATTTAGTTATAGATATTATTGGCAAAAAATTAGATACCAAAACAATGTTGTGGAAATATTATGTGCAATGGAAAAAAATTGCAGATAAAGATACGTTGCTTTATTATCTCAAATCTGAAAAATGGAATTTGCAGAAAATATTCCAAAAGAAAGACATTTATACTGCTTATGCGAGTTTGCAATATTTAAACGGGATTATTAATAATAATTTGCCGAATTATAAAATTCCAGAAGACACAGAGGTTAAAACCAATTACGATATTAATATGTATCGTACTCCAGAAAATAAAACGGTTCCGAAATTTGGTGTAAAAAAGACTTTAGAGGAGTTAGAACAAGAATATGACGGTTAATATGCAAGAATTTGTAAATGGCGTAGCAGAAAAATATCCTAAAGAATTGTTGCAAAATAGATTAACTGTTGAAGGAAATATTATTGCAATTATTTTTAAAGAACCCTCTATATACAATGATTTAGGTAGCGATATAAGTCAAGATGTAATGCTAACTAAAAGCGGCCGTTTTTTATTTTCAATAATTTCATTATTAAAAGAAAAAGGATATGCTGTTTTTGATGAAGTAACAATTTTATCTGAATTGTCAGAAACTTTGCGGGATAAATTTGAAGGATTTGGCGGATGGAGATCTATACAAAAATTAACAAGTATTGTTGATTTGTCTAATTCGGATGTTATTATTGATGAATTTAATAAATCAAATACTTTAATCAAATTGTATGATAGTGGATTTAATTTGAATAAAGAAATAATAACGTCAAAGGGAATTAAAACAACGCCTATAAAATTGTTTGCAAATTGGGATACGCAAAGTGTTTTGAATTGGTATGAAGAAAAGATTGCTGGTTGCGGTGTTTCCGTTAGATCTGATTTAATTACAGACGAAGGTTTATTAAATTTTGATGATGATTTTATTAAGCGACTTCAGCGTGGAGAACAAAGAGGGGTTAGTATAGCCACAGCTGGCAAAGACATAGATGGTAATTTGATTTACACATTTCCATATCTCGATTCTAGTATTGGTGGTTTTAAACCGGGAACGCTCAATGCAATTGGTGGAACATCAGGTACTGGGAAAAGTACGTTAATGTTGAATATTATAATGTCATTAGCCTCGCAAGGAACAAAAGTATTGATTATCAACAACGAAATGACAAAAGATGATTATCAATGTATGTTACTTGGATGGGTGTTGTACAAAGTATTTCATTATCATAATTTAACGAGAAAAAAAATGGCAGATGGAATTTTTTCTGACGAGGATTTGGAAATGGTTAAAAAAGCAAATTCTTATTATGAAAAAGTTTATGGTAAAAATATTAAAATTATCACCTTATCTGATGCTGATATGGATTTGTCTATGCAAATAGCAAAAAAAGAAATTGTAAGAAATGGATATACCTGCATCGTTGTGGATACGTTTAAACTTACTATTTCGTCTGATTCTAAAGATAATTTTTGGATGAAACTAGTAGAAGATAGTAGAAAATATAATAAATTGTGTGCTGGATATAATGTAATTGGATTAATGACGATTCAGCTTGCCATTTCTTCTAGTTCTGGACAGTTATTTCTTGATGCAAGTAGTTTGTCTAATAGCAAACAAATAAAAGAAGTTTTAAGTACTTTGTTGTTGATGAGAAAACTTCAGCCATACGAAAGAGAAACTGGTTCCCCTTATGATATAAGAGCGTTTAGACACAAAAAGAATTCAGAGGGTAAATGGGAAAAGGTTGATTATCCGTTAGACCAAGATAATAATTATAGTGTGTTGTTTGTTGACAAAAATAGACGAGGTGTCGATAGTGGTTCTGATGGAGTTGCGTTTTTATTAAAACAAAGACTTGATTATAGCGTATATAGTGAAAGTGCAAAATGTTATCCTGCACATAAAAAGGCGGTGGATGCTCAATAATGGGAAAATAGATTACAAATGAAGAGTTTTTATAGAAAAATGCAGAATATTTTAAAATTAATGATTTAACACCATTAGAAGAATATAAAAAAGCGCGATAGAAAATTTTATTCAAACATAATAAATGTGGATTTCAATTTTATGGACTTTCATAGGATATAATTGAAAATACTTTAAGTTGTCCAATTTGCAATGATAAACATCATAAAAAGACACCATGGGAGTTTAAACAATTTATAGAAATGAAATATTCTAATATAATTGTATAGAGTGATTTTATAAATAGTAAAACACCAATCGAATTATATTGTAAATAGTGCGGAAATACCTGGAGTTCAAAACCGTCTACATTTGCTCATTAGAAAAAGGAAAAATATTGTCCATTTTGTTCGAAACAAAAAATAGGACCTCCTCCTGATTGTATGAATAGTATATGGGCTTCCGAGTATAAAGATTACGCGAGTTAGTTTTTAGATGAAGAAATATAGAAAACAATGACTCCTTTTTCTCAACATAAAGTATTGGTAGCGTGCCCAAATTGCGGAAATAAAAAATTAATTTCTTTAAGCCATTTATTTAGAGAAGGCGTTAGATGTTTTTGTGAAGATGGAATTTCTTAGCCGAATAAAGTAATGCACTCTATTTTATCGCAATTGAGTATAGAATACATAAGCGAATTTAATGATATTTGGTGCGAAAATAGAAAATATGATTTTTATATCCCATCTTTAAATACGATAATTGAAATGAACGGTAAATAGCATTATGTTTAGCCTGTCGGTAATTTTGCGAAAAGCGGAAGAATGTTAGAGGATCAATAGAAAATAGATGCTATCAAAAAAGATATGGCTTTAACACACGGTATAAAAAATTATTTTGAAATAGATTGTAGAAATTCAGATATTGGATTTATTAAAAATAATATAATAAATTCTGGATTGTTAGAAATTTTAAATGCTAAAGAAACAGATATAAATTGGGTTTAGTGTTTAAAAGATAAGACTAAAAATTTTATTAAAGCTGCGTCCGAATTATATAATAATGGTGCAAGCGATAAAACAATTTCAAAGCAATTACATATATGCGTTGCTATGGTATATAGATATTTAAAATAGGCTAACTTATTTGGATGGTGTAATTATGCTCCAGACAATAAAATTAGATGGAAAGACAGATAGCGTATAGGACAATAAAAAAATATAAATAAAAGACCGATTTTATGCCGCAAAATTAGTTGACAAATGACTAGTTTTGTGGTATAATTTTCATATAAAGAATAAAAGGACAAAAATATGCTTTCGGATCTCAAAGAAATGTTAATCGAACAACCGAATAAATTGGTTGAACTTCTCGAAAAATATGATTACGCAAAATTCAAAGTTAATTCAAAAGAAGTTCGTTTTGCGCGCTCCGATGATTCGGAGAGCGGTTTAAATATTTCGATTCATCTCAACAACAACCCGAATATTTTTGTAATCGATTACGTTTATAAATTTAACGGTGATGTTATTGCTTATATTATGAAAAATCGCGAAGTCGATTTTCGAACCGTATTATCGTCAATTAAATCTGTTTTGGGATTAGGGGAAGACTGGCAGCCGAAAGAAAAGCAAACTTTGTTCGGCGGATTTTATGATAGGATAGGAGAAGATAAATCTCCAGAGATTAAAACTTATGATGAATCGGTTCTCGATGATTATATAAATGTTACAAATCTACTTTGGATAAAAGATGGCATTGATATAAACACGCAGAGAAAATATGATGTCCGTTTTGATATAGATGATAATCGAATTGTGTTTCCTTGGCGCGATGCAAACACGGGAAGAATAATGGCAATCAAAGGACGGTATAATGGAACTCCGCCAGAAGGCGTTCCGAAGTATATGTATCCGTTGCCTGGAAATGTGAGTTTGTCATTATTCAATTATGCGGAGAATTATGAAAGCATAAATGGTTGTGATAGATTGTTTGTTTTCGAAAGCGAAAAATCTTGTATGCTCGCTGATAAATATGGGTATGGTTCTTCTGTCGCGCTTGGTTCGCATAACCTTTCAACACAACAAGCGAAATTGATTATTCAGGCGAACCCGAAAGAAATTGTTTTTCTTCTTGACAAAGATTTGGAAATAGAAGAAACGATGAATGATATTGAAACGTTAAAAGATTATGCGGTAATGCAAACTTTAAATATTAAATATTGGAATTGGAAGAGAAATAAAACGATATCGCCAAAGGGTGCACCGATAGATTGTGGTAAAGCAATTTTTGAAAAAGTTTTAGAGAATGAATTAGAGGAAGTGTAACTATGAAACAATATGCTAATTATCATAAACACGATATAATATCAAATATATTTGTTCCTGATACGCACGTCAAATGTGAATCATATTTAAAAAGAATTAAAGAACTTGGATATGATTGTTATTGGACAACGAATCATGGTTCTGGTGGTGATATATTCGAAGCAAGAGATTTATGTGATAAATATGGTATTAAATGTTTCTTTGGTGTTGAAGGATATATTGTTCCAAATCCTTTAGAAAAAGACAATAGAAATTATCATATTATTATTATTCCAAAAACCAATGAAGCAAGAAAGAAAGTAAATTATATTACAAGTCACGCTTCTGAAGAAGGATTTTATTATAAACCAAGAATTTTTCTGGAAGATTTATTAAAATTAAATAAAGACGATATTTATTTAACTTCTGCTTGTGTAGCTGGATTGATGCATGATGAAGATAGTATTGAACTATTATTGAAACCATTGATCAAACATTTTGGTCAAAACTTTTTTCTTGAAGTTCAAAATCATCAAGATGAATTTCAGAAAGAAATCAATAGAAAGTGTTTGCAATTTTCTAAACAATATGGATTGAAATTGATTGCCGCTAACGACAGTCATTATATTTATCCAGAAGATTCTAAGGATAGACTGGAGTTCTTAAAAGGTAAAGGTATTAATTATGGCGATGAAGATACGTATGTTCTTGATTATCCAGATTATGATACTATGTTCTCTAGATTTCAAAAACAAGGAATTTTAAACGATAAAGAAATTGAAGAAGCAATTGATAACACAAGGATATTTGAAAATTGCGAAGAAATTTATTTGGATAAAGAAATTAAAATGCCGAGTGCATATTTAAATTTAAGTCCAGATGAAAAGATTAAAGAATTAAAAAAACATATCAATAAAAAATTTGCAGAAATTCGAGAAGAAGAACATATAGAGGGCGAACAACTTAAAAAATATATTGAAGGTATTCGTCAAGAAATGCAGACAATTATTGATACAAAAGAAATTAATACAGCAGATTATTTCTTGTTAAATGAAAAAATAGTTGATTTGGCAGTTCATAAATATAACGGTGTTTTAACAAGAACTGGTCGTGGATCGTGTGGTGGTTTTTACATTAATCGAATTCTTGGAATGACACAAATTGACAGATTTACATCCCCAATTAAATTATATCCAGAAAGATTTATTAGTACTGCACGGTTGCTTGAAAACCGAGCAATGCCAGATATCGACTATAACGTTGCTTCACAAGAACCATTTGTTAAAGCATCCAGAGAAGTTCTCGGGGAACATTCCGTTTATCCGATGATTGCTTATGGGACAATGCAAATTGGTGAGGCGTTTAGAAATGTTTGCAGATCTCATGGTCTTGAATTTGATGAATTTAATGATGTAGCCAAGAATATAGATAATTATTTAGAAGATCCTAAATGGAAGTCATATATAGAAGAAGCTGAAAAATATGTTGATGTAGTTGTTTCTGCTTCTGTCCATCCATGCGCGCACGCTATGGATAATAAGGATTTGAGGTATGAATATGGTATTGTAAAAATTGGAAATGCTTTATGTGTTATGATAACATCTAGTGAAGCAGATTATTGGAAAATACTTAAAGACGATTTTCTTATTGTTTCAATTTGGGGAATTATTGCAGATACATTTAAATTAATTGGAAAACCGATTATAACCGTAAATCAATTATTAAATGATTTGGATGATCGCGTTTGGGATTTATATGCAAACGGAATTACTTGCACATTAAATCAAGTTGATAGTGATTATGCAACGTCTTTAATGAAAAAATATAAAGTTCGTTCCGTTGGCGAATTAGCACAGTTTACAGCAGCGGTTCGTCCGTCGTTTGATGCTTGGCGCGATGCGTTTATTTATAGAAAACCTTTTACGACTGGGAGTAAATATCTCGATGACGTTTTATCTGAAACCAGAGGAATGATTACGTTCCAGGAAACATTGATGACTTATTTCCAATGGCTCGGAATTACGCCTGCAGAATCAATCGGGTTAATTAAAAAAATTAGTAAGAAAAAAATTCATCCAGAAGACTTTAAAAATCTTGAAGATAGACTTAAAGAACAATGGGTTAAAAACACTGGAAGTATTGATAAATTTGACGATACTTGGAAAATGGTTCAAGGTTGTATGTCTTATGGTTTCGCTGCTCCTCATGCTCTTGCAACAGCAATTGATTCTTTATATGGAGCTTGGCTTAAAGTTCATTATCCTTTGGAATATTATTCCGTTGTATTTAGATATTACGAGGGTGATATGGAAAGAACCAATAAACTTACTGAAGAATTGAAATATTTTAATATATCGTTAAAAAACATTCAATTCGGACATTCTGCTGGTTCTTATAAAATCAATAAAGAAGAAAACAGTATTTATAAAGGTCTTGGTTCAATAAAATATTGTAATGTTGAAGTCGGTGATAAACTTTATGAATTATCGCAAACAAAACAATATGATTCGTTCGTAGAAATTCTCAAAGATTTTCCTGGAGATTCGAGACAGTTAGATATTTTGATTAAGCTTGGTTATTTTTCTGATTTTGGAAGTATCGGAAAGCTTTTAAAAATTGTAGAAGTTTATAATCAATATGGCTCGAAAGTAATAATCAAGAAAGATCAATGCGCGATTGATAAAGATATTATGTTGCAATATGCGACAGAAACAGAAAAGCAGTATCGTTTAAAAGATAAAGACGGTTTTATAAATTATCTTTTAGAAAATATTACTTATAAAGAATATCCTATTGCGCAAAGAATTAAAGATGAAAAAGAATATTTAGGTTACGTTTCGTTGAAAATCGAAGGTAAATCGAGTACTTGGTATGTAACCGATATAAACACAAAGTATTCTCCGAAAATATCTTTGTATAACGTTGGAACTGGCGAAGAGAAAGTTGTTAAAATTGAGAAAAGAAAATATCAAATGGCACCGTTCGATAAAGATGTTTGTTTGAGAGCAACTTTTGAAACAAAGAATAAATGCAAAAAAGATGAAAACGGGGAATGGGTGAAGCTCGAAGAAAAAGAAGAGTGGATTAAATATTATTCCGTTGTATAAACAGAGGTGTATATGGAAGATGAAAAGAAAGTGAAAGAAAGATTGGAAAATTATAGTTATTCAAAAATTGAAACTTATGAGCAATGTCATTATAAATTCAAATTAAAATATAAAGACAAAAAGTTTTTAAATCAAAATACTCCAGCGATTGCGATGGGTTTGTTAGTTCATAAAGTAAACGAAATTATTACTTCGCAAATTCTTGGCGGTCAAAAAATCGATTATGATATGCTTAAAGATTATTTTTTGAATGTGAATTTGCCAAAAAAGAATCCAAAAGACCGTGACGGCGATATGTTTGGAACAAATATTTTGTCGCAAAAATTTGGATATAAATGGGTAGAGTTGGATAAATACGGTAAATCTTTCGCAATGAAATCACAGCAGTTCTTGGAAAGCGGTATTTATAGATTGGAAAATTATTTAAAAGAAAACCCAAATCTTGAACTTGTTGCGGCGGAATTACCGTTTAAATTTAAACACAGAAAATATGAATTTCACGGTTTTATTGATAGAGTTTTAAAAGAAAAAGATACTGGAAGGTATATTATTCACGATTTAAAAACGTCATCAGAAGCTTATTCAGACGATAAATGTATTACTCCGTTACAGTTTGTTGTATATGTAAAAGCATTAAAGCAGATGTATGGGGAGCAAACCGAAGTAGATTGTTTTTATGAATTTCCAATTGCAGAAGCAATTAAACACGCTGGAACAAAAGGTTTTGTTGATAGGGGAATGAAGAAAATTAATAATTTGCTCGATTCAATTGAAGCAGAAGATTATGTTCCCCGTCCGACACCGCTTTGTTATTGGTGTGAATTTTGCAACAATAATCCAGATCAGCCCAAAGATGGAAAAAATTGTTGCCCATATTATTCATTATGGAAGCCAGAAGCAAAGAGTTTCGCTACAAAACTTCCGTGGATTAATATGGAATCTGATGAAATGCAGCGAAATAAACTTGTTATGTTAGAGAATTTATCGGACGATGAAGACGATGAAATCTAAATTTTATGCAATTTAAGAGGAAAATTATATGAGAAATTATGAATTTGTAGAAAAAATTAAAAAGATTTTTAATATTAAAAGAGAACTTGAACCTTATGAGATTATGGATTTAAATTCCGTTTATCAAGAAGTTTTTGATGATGGTTATGATGTTGGTATTGAAGAAGGATATGATGCAAAATAATAATTAATTTCAAAATTCCAGTTAAAATTACTTGACTGGAATTATTATTTGTGGTATAATATCCATATATTGAAATTGGAGGTAATTATGGGCACATCTGGAAGAATAACTATAGAGGGGCATATTAGCAGAATTCGTTATCCTGGAAAAAAGCAACAATTTAAAGGGTGGGGCGCCTTTAATTTTAATGTAGAAAAAGTTTTAGAAGGCACAATTAATACAAATGCTTTAAATAAAGGTTGTATATCTGTAAATGGATTTTGTCCAGAATTGGATCTTTTTACAAAATATAAAATTAGTGCCGATTATGAAATGGATGATAGATATGGGGCTGGATATAAAATTATATATATGAGTTCCATTGTTGATTTAAATACAAAAGAAGGAATTAAAAACTTCCTGCTTGCGGTTGTTCCGCCGAAAACTGTTGATAATTTATTAGCTTACACAGATGATCCAATTGGTTTAATTGAATCTGAAAATATTGAAGAATTGTGTAAAGTAGATGGAATTGGCGTTGATAGAGCTAATAAATTAATTGAAAGAATAAAAGGAACTAATGATAAAAGGGAATTATACGCGTTCTTTACAACTCTTCGTTTAAATCGTTCTTTTGCAGATAAGTTAGCCAATCAATATGGTTCTGCGGATAAACTTCTTTGTGATATGAAAAAGAATCCATATATTTTAATAAAAAAATGTAATGGCGTTGGTTGGAAAAAGGCTGATATTATAGCGCAAAGAATGGGAATTCCAGAAAATTCTGAATTTAGATTACGTGCATATATAGAATATTTTCTTAGTGAAATTGCTGAAACAGAGGGGCATACTTGGATTTCGGTTCAAAATTTGCTTTCTGGAATACTTGGGTTATCATCTTCAATTGAAAAAAGCGATGCAAAAAGTATTTTACGAAAGATGATTGATGAAAATGAGTTGTATTATGAGGCTGAGACAAAAAGAATCGGATTAAATAAATATAGAAGATTAGAGCAACGGATATGTGATGAATTAGTAAGATTAAGAGATACACCAGTATTTCCAATTAGAAATATTGACGAAACAATTAAAGAATGTGAAAATATAGTTAGTTTTGAATACACAGAAGAACAAAAAAATGCAATTCATAAAATATTTGAAAACAATGTATTTCTTCTTACGGCGAACGCCGGTTGCGTAGATAAAGATACTGAATTTTTCAATGGTGAAAAATGGAAAAAAATTTCAGAATATAAAAGCGGCGAGAATGTTTTGCAATATAATGAAGACGGGAGTGCTACACTGACGAAGCCGTTAATGTATTTTAAAAAACCTTGCGACAAATTATATCATTTTGAAACAAAATATGGTATAAATCAGACTGTCTGCGACGAACACGATGTTCTATATTGGAAAAATGAAAATACGCACGAATCTTGTAAAATTAAAGAAATAAAAGAAAAACAAGAATTATATCGTTCTGGATTTTCTGGAAAAATTAAAACTGGTTTTAGTTATAGCGGAAAAGGAATTAATTTAAGCAACGAAGAAATTCGTGTTATGTGTGCGGTTATTTGCGACGGTTCTTTTGATTCTTCTGTTGAGTTTAAAACAAATTCACATTCTTATAGATATTGCAGATTTCATATTAAAAAAGATAGAAAAAAAGAACGTATAAGAAAATTGTTTTCCGATGCAAAAATAGAGTTTAAAGAACACAATTCCGTTGCGAAAGGATATACTGATTTTTATATCAAAGCACCGATGAGAACAAAAGTGTTCGATGAATTTTGGTATCATTGCACAAATAAACAGTTACAGATTATATGTGATGAGATTCTTTATTGGGATGGAAGTGTTACGAAAACTAAGAACAATAAAGAGAAAAAGAAATTTTCGACCACTTTAAAAGAAAACGCCGATTTTGTTCAGTTTGCATTTACGGCTTGCGGGTATCGTGCGACAATCAAGGTTGACGATAGAAAAGGAAAGAAATATTTTACTTCTGGGAAACAATATATTAGAAAAAGCGTTTGTTATGAAGTGTTTATTTCTAATAATATTTTTGTTGGATTTGGCAATGATAGCAGAATTGGTCATAAAAAAACCAAAATTGAAGAAGTAAAATCAGAAGATGGTTACAAATACTGTTTTATGGTGGAATCGACAATGCTTGTTTTGCGTAGGAATAATTGTATTTTTGTTACCCATAATTGCGGGAAAACAACAATTATGTATCCTGTTGCAAAAATTTTAAGGAAAAATGGATTGTTTTTTTCATCGTGTGCTCTATCGGGGAAAGCGAGTTTGAATCTTTCTGAAACCATTGACGAAGATGGTATGACTATACATAGACTTCTAAAATTTAATGGTAAGACAGAGAAATTTTTAATGAACGCAGATAATCCATTAGAGGATAATGTCGTAATTTTGGATGAAGTCAGCATGGTTGGCGGCGATTTATTTTTGCATTTATTGAGGGCTATGAGAACGGGAACGAAATTGATAATGATTGGTGATCCTGGACAGCTTGAATCAATAGGATTGTGTAATCTTATTAGCGATATACAAGGAAGCGGAAAAATTGCGCAAGCACATTTGACGAAAATATTTAGACAAGCGCAAAAATCTGGTATTATTTCTGATTCTTTGAGAGTATATCATCAAGAACAAATATTGTCTCAACAAAATTCAATAGGGAAGGAAATACACGGAGAGTTAAAAGATTTTGAAATTATTACGAGAAAAAGTGCAGAAGAGTGCTTAACGGAAATAGTTGATAAATTTAAGTATTATTACTTTGAAAAACATATTCCCATTGAACAAATTATGATTATAGATGCAAAAAGAGCGGTCGGCGTTTTATCTTCTCGCAATATCAATGAAATTATACAAAGTCTTTTAAATTTTGATAATAGTAAAACATATACACAAGAATATTCGGATCAAGTAGAATATTCAGTGACGTATCATGTTGGCGATAGAGTTCTTGTAACAAAAAACAATTATAAAGCAGAAACAATCGAAGGCGAGAATTATCCTATTTTTAATGGTAACATAGGAACAATTGTAAGGATTTTTGAAACAAAAATGTTTATTTGTTTTGGAAATCAGATTGTTATTTATAACCAAAAACATATTCCAGAATTGCAATTGGGATATGCTATTAGTTGCCATAAATCCCAAGGCGCTGGTTTTCCTTATGTGATTGCCGTATGTGATCCTACCGCTTATACTCTTTTAAGCAAGGAGCATCTTTACACCGAGATAACTCGTGCTAAAAAATATTGTACATTAATTGGTACACCGAAGGCGATTACAACCGCAATTAAAACAACTCGTGTTGTAAAAAAGCAAACTTATCTCGGAGAAATGCTCGCAGCCACTTAAAATTAGTTGACATTGCAGTATTTTTATGATATAATGATTATAGAATTTGCATAAAGGAGATGAAAATATGCAAGAAGTTGATGAAAGATATTTAATTGTTGAAACCGAACACGATGAGGCGATAGAGATTTTTGAAAACACTATCGAGGCGAAGTTTTTAAAAAGAGAAGCTACCGATGATAAGTGGTTGTCGGATTACCTTACAATGTATAACCTTACACCAGAACATTTCTGCGGATATTTTGTAGAAGGTGTTGAAAAACCTTATATGATTATGGATAAAACGGTGGATAATTTATTTGTCAATGAAGAATTGGCCAATAAATATTTAACGTTGAATTATATTGATAACGAAGAAGAGGTAAAGAATGGTTAAAAATAATAATAAGAAAATTGAAGATCTTGATTTCCTTGACGGAATCCCCCTTGCGGTTGCGCTCCCAGAAGATAGCACACTTCCCGATCCAAGAAGATTGATGTATTATGATGGATTGAAAAATCGCACTTTGTATTTGGAAGATGAAATCGATAGAGAATATTTAATCGATTTTTCAAAAATGATTATTGCTTTTAACAGAGAAGATGATGAAAAGAAAATTCCTGTTGAAAAAAGGAAGCCGATTAAAATTCTTGTCTTTTCTTATGGTGGCGAAATTGATGCAACGCAGCATTTACTTGACATGATTGCTATTTCGAAAACACCAGTATATACGATTAACTTCGGCGTGGCAATGAGCGGTGGTCTTTATGTTTTGCTTGCTGGGCACAAGAGATTTGCACTGAAAAACTCACAGGCACTGATTCACGAAGGAAGTGGTGCGATGGAAGGTACTGCAGAGCAGGTTCGCACTCATCAGGCACAGTATACGAAGCAGCTTAAACTTTTGTCCGATTTTGTTATTGATAGAACAAAGATTTCTAAAGAACTTTATGGTCGGAAGAAAAAGACGGAGTGGTTTATCAACGGTGCGGAACAGGTAGAATATGGTATCGTAGATAAACTCATTGACGATATTTCGGAGCTTTATTGATGGAAAAAGATTTGTACGATATCGCTATTATTGGCGGCGGTCCAGCAGGAATGACCGCTGCCATATATGCAGCGAGAGCTGATAAAAAAGTTGTTTTATTCGAAAAGAATATTCTCGGCGGTCAAATGGTTAATTCTCCATTGGTTGAAAATTACCCTGGCTTCGAGAAAATTTCTGGCGAAGAACTCGGTTTTAAAATGCAAAAACAAGTTGAAAATCTTGGTGTAGAAATTGTTTTCGAAGAAGTTGTAAAAATAGTAAACAATTCTTCTGAATATATTGTTTGTACCAAAGAGGATGACGAAGTATATGCTTACCTTGCAAAAACCATTATTCTTGCAAACGGTGTAGAGCATAAAAAACTTGGTGTTGCCGGAGAAGATTTGGCGAATTATTGCGCTATTTGCGACGGACCTTTTTATAAAGGGAAAGATGTTTGTGTTATTGGAGACGGTAATACCGCTGCTCAATACGCGCTTCTTCTCGCAAATTATTGTAAGAGTGTTACAATAATTACGCTATTCGATAAGTTCTTTTGTGAAAAAGTTTTGCAAGATAGAATTTTGAACAATACTTATATAAAATGGGTAAAAAATTCTTCGACAAAAGGATTTTTGACAGAAAGAAATAATGGAAGAAGCGAGATTACTGCAGTTATTACAGACAAAGGAATGATTCCAACGAATGGTGTGTTTATTGCTATCGGGCAAGTTCCGAATGAAACTCTTACCGATTTAGCAGAAAAAGACACGAAAGGTTATGTTGTTATTAATGAAGCAAAAGAAACTTCTCAAAAGGGTATTTTTGCTTGTGGTGATATAACGACAAAAAAAGTTCGTCAAATTGTGACCGCAATGAATGACGGCGCGATTGCAGCGACTTCGGCTATTGAATATTTAAATAATTTGAATTAAGGATTGTATATGGCAGCTAAAAAGAATTCCACAGAAACAACAGTTAAGAAAATCAATGTACCAGAAAATATTAGAGATTGTACATTTTTTAAACGATTTCCGTTTAAACTTGATGAAGAGCAATGGAAATTTATAGAAGCGGTTTGGAATAAGAAGAATATCGGTGTCTTTTGTAATGCTTGCGCTGGTTCATCTAAAACAACGCTTTCTACAGCAATGGCTTTGCTTATGACTAACGAATTTAGAATGTATGAAAGTATTTATTATATTATGAGTCCTTGTATGGAAAGTGCATTGGGATATCTTTCTGGTGATCTTATTTCTAAAACACTTCCATATCGAGCACCGTTAGAAGATGCTATTATTGCTTGCGGATATGATCCAGAAAAAATTATTGTCAGCGATACTAATATGGAAAATGTTAAAAATGGAACAGCAACAGTAAATGCTATTCCTTCAACATTTCTTCGAGGCAGAAATTTCCAGAACGCGTTTGTTATTATTGATGAAATTCAAAATGCGACAACGCACGAAATCAAAAAGATTTTGAGTCGTTGCCACGACAATTGTAAAATTCTTTGTCTTGGTCATACGGGGCAAATTGATTTGAAATTCCCACAGGATTCTGGTTTTTCTCGTTATTTGGATTCGGCTCGTAAACAAGACTTTATTGAAATTGTCGAACTTACCAAAGATTATCGCGGTAAATTCTCACAATGGGCGGACAGCATTTAAAAATTTTTTAAAAAACCATTCAAATCTCCTTGACTTTATTTTTTGTTTGTGCTATAATATACTCACAAAATAAATTTAAGGAGATAAAAAAATGGAAGTTCAAATCACAAATCACGCACATCAGAGATTTAAGGAAAGAGGGTATTCCAAGAGTCAACAGAAAATTCAGAACGCTTTTGATAAAGCTTGGAGTTGTGGAAAGACAATTGAAGATTTTAAGGACCATAACCAGAAAAAGTATTTGAAAAACGTTCGAGACGCACATTCTTCCGAAGGTGCAAGATTTATTCGGGTTATGGGAAATAGAATTTATCTTTTCGGAGATAATTGTATTGGGATTACTGTTATTGGAATTGATTCGAAATATTTCGGTAAAAGAGTAAAATGGAGAGAGGCTGAAGAAGATGAAGAAGAAGATCGTGTATCAGCAGGATATTTTTGGAGAAGAACACCCGTATACTGTTGATGGAAATGGTATTATGCACGCGAAAGACGAAAATGAAACACCAATTTTATTTGCAGACAAAATCAAAGCATACGCTGTTTTAACGTGTTCTAAGTGCTATAATAGCTGTCGTATTGCGTTTACTGATGTGGCAAAGGCTAACGTACGTACGTTCAAAGTGTGTTGTCCATGGTGTGAATATGAGAACGCGGTGGATTTAAAATATTTCAACGACAAAGCAAAATTTATTTTCGAAAAAGTTTAAAAAATTTTTAAAAAACCACTTAAAATTAGTTGACTTTATTTTAAAAGTATGATATAATGTTCATGTAAGTTCCTCGGAAACGAGGACTGCGAATTATTTGTTTTATATAAATAATTCAAATCATCTCAATGTAGAATTTGGCAATGGGTTGCAACGATTTGTCAGAAGAGACTCGAGTGAAAGTAGAAATCCCCAAAAATTAAACATACTGGGAATATGATCACCTTGGGCGCGAAATCCTGCGTAAATGTAGCAAGGGCAGGTAAAAAAAGAGTCGAAGAGATGATAAAGCGTTTCGCTGCTTTAAGGCGAAAATAAGAAGCTTGGGTGTTTCGCTACCCACCATAAAGGCGAGATTTATTAAGGGGTATATCTCCACCCTAAGTGAGATAGTTACACGTTCTGCCCTGTCGAGAGTTCCTACGAAAGTGGAAACCAAAAAAACGAGCTTTAAATTTACAGGGTAGAAAAACTCTATAATTGCACAGCGGGTTATAGATAAGGCTGCCGTAGCAGGTAACGGAAATCAATGCAGTTACGTAAAGGACTGACAGATTACTGCGAATCAGAAAATCGCAAAGCTGTACATTATAGCGATTTAGTCTAATAGTGGGACACAAGAATTTGACTCTTGGGGCGTAGGAGCGTAACCTGCAATCGCTGCCATTATGCAGAGTATACTTTCATACCTCTGGGAAGAAGGAAGAGAAAGCGGAGTTTGCAAATAATTGCATCGGCATAATTACTCTGGTTAAATTTAAGATTATGCACCTTGGAAGTTTAGTTCAGTTGGTTAGAACGCTACCTTGACATGGTAGAGGTCATAGGTTCAAGTCCTATAATTTCCACCACAGGCAGAACATTGCCTTGGGCGTATCCTAAAAGTGTTTCCGCGTTAGTTGCGATAATACAAGGTTCGATATTTGTCAAAGATACGCTGACTGAATATCGAGAAGACCGACGAACACCTTACGTTCGAGGTGGCATCAGTTAATTGCCATTACAGGAAATCGTTTTGCAAGATGATTTACCAATTAACACGGAATATAATAAATATTATATAGTGTTTAAGCTTTTTAAGGAATGAAGCTTTCGGTGAAGTCGTTTAAATCGACAGACCTATATTTTAAAATATTATATTCGGAACCGTAAAAATTATAAATTGGAGTTATTATGAAAATTTACTTACGTACTTTCAAAGATGTAAATGATTTCGCAAAAATTACTGGAAATCTCAATTGCGAAGTTGTTGTAGAGAGCGAAGATAGAAAGTATCGGGTAGACGGAAAAAGTATTCTTGGTCTTTATTCCCTTGATCTTTCAATGCCGCTAATTCTTTCTGTTCCAGAAGCAGAAGAAGATAAATTTTTCAAATATCGCTGGTTCGAGGACGAAGATTAAGCCGAATCGGACCTTTCTTTCTGCCAAAAGGAAAAGCGTATTTATATATTAATCCAAAGAGTAGAGGTGATTATTATGAAGTATTATAGTGAAAAAACCAAAAAGTATTATGACAAAGAAGCTGATTGCGTTGCTGAAGAAGCAAATTTCGACAAAGAATTGGCGAAAAAAGAAGAAGCACTTGCTCTTGCAAAAGCAGAAAAGGAGAAAGCAGTTGCTATAAGAAAAGAAGAGGCTAAAAAAATCGAAGATAAAATCGCTGAGAGAGCTAAACTCGACAAAGAGATTGACACGATGTTGAATGAATTTACAAAGAAATATGGCTCATTCCATTATACCTTTAAAGATTCAAACAAAGGTTTTTCGAACTTCTTCGATTACTTTTTCAATCAGTTTTGGCTTTAATGGTTGAAACTAATAATGGGGTATGGCAGTACCCCAGATTTTCATTAGGAGGAATTAAATGAAATTATTAGAAGATTTATACTTACGTTGTTTAAACGCACCGTATATTCACACGGAAAACGATGGAGATTATTTTTACGAAATCAAAAATAATATTCTTTATTTGTATTTTCAGTGTACACATGGCGGAGATGATTGGAAAAATAATTTAGATTTTCCTACTATTCCATATTCCGATATGGGAATTAAATGGAGATGTCATCGTGGTTTTCTTCGTGTTTGGAAATCGATTAAGCCTTTCTTGAAAGACGTTATTATGGACGAAAACATTAAAGGTGTTTATATCACCGGATATTCACATGGATCGGCGATTGCTACGCTTGCTCATGAATATATTTGGTTTAATCGCCCAGACCTTCGAAATAATATGAAAGGCTTTGGATTTGGTTGTCCAAGATGTTATTGGGGTTTTAGAGTTAAAAAATCTTTAAAAGAACGTTGGGAGAATTTTTATCCAATCAGAAATATAAATGATTTAGTTACACACGTTCCGCCAGTGCTTTTTGGTTTTAGACACGTTCATAAAGTGGTCGAATTAGAAAATACAGATTTAAAAAACGTACATAGAAATTATCCAGCAGTTGATGCACATTATGCCGATAATTATGTTTATAGTATTCAAAAAGAAAGCGATCATCCAGAATTTTATGTTAAAGAGGAGTGAATTATGATTGATAAAAAAGAAATTGTTGAGAAATTAAATAAAGCGAAAGAATTGCATGCGGAGGCTTGCGAGCGAGGAAATGGCTTGGTTGCCGAATATTATGAGGGCGTGATTGACGCGCTTTCCGATATTATCAAATCGTTGGTTACAGAAGATGAGTAGAGTGATATTGTAAATAATGTTTATATTGAAATAGTTAAAAATATTTCTGGAAAACAATTCGATCCAAATACTAAATTATTTATATTAGACGCAGTTTCTGAATCTTGCGATAAAATTAAAAAAGTTTTCAAAAATAATATAAAATCAGTTGACTTTTAAAACCATCTATGGTATAATCTAAGTACAAAATTTAGAGAGGTATTACAGATGGTTTATTTAATTGCGATTATTGCTTTGGCACTTGCGCTTCTTATGGTGTTTATCTTTGGTGATAAACTTGGATTTCCGCAAGTAAAAATGATTAGCGCAAAATATCGCGTTGTTATTTGTGCAATCATTGTTTTGGCTGCGATTGTTGATTTCGGATTTATTAAGACGGTTATTTTGAGGTAATTTATGAAAAATGAAGTTGTGAATTGTAGAAAAGAAATATTAAACAATTTGTTTGTGAAGTGTTCTTGCGGTGGTGAAATTATTGAGTTCCAGCATATCAAAGACTCCGAAAATGATCAAGTGTGTAAAATTAAATATTATGGACTTGTAAATAGTCTGGAAGATGATTATGCCACTTCGTACGGTACGGAGTTCACTATGTCTGTTGAAAATATGGTGAAGTTTTGTAATTCCGTTTATCAAATGTATTTGTTTTTCGAAGAGGAAGAGAGTCCAAACAGCATAAAAACGCTGGAATTTAATGATGAATATGAGGGTTCCGATAATATAATTCGTGTTTATTATTGTGAGAAAGATTCCTATGTGTTTATTCAATGTTATTATAAGGATTCTGCCGGAAAGAAAATAGATATGTGGGAAATCGGAATACTTGATAATGATAACATTGTTGATTTTATAGTGACACTTCGAAAATTTGCTGAAGATATTATGGAGAGTAAGCAAAATGTATTGTTGGAAAATTAAAAAATGCGGCGAAAAAGAATATGAAAGATTTATAACAAACAGAAAATTTACTCTTAAAACGTTTAAAAAATATATTTACGATTTGAGAATGGATTTATACGATGGAAATTGTTGTATATATCAGGATACTCGATACAAGGAGAAATAAAATGATTAGTAATCGTTACTTTTGTGAAGTAATAAAAGCAGTAAGAGCGCAGGATGCGTATATCGGAAAAATTGAAAATGCTCTCAATATTATTCTTGAAGATGCTTGGAAACCAATGACGGACATTCTTGATGCTCTTGAAGAAGAAATGGATTGCGGCGTTTGGGAAGACGAAGTGTTTGATAAGATTTTCAATACGGAAGAAAAACCGTCCGATATTTATTTTTATATACTCAGTCAGAATAATACACAGGAGAAAGAAGAAAATGCCGAAGAAGAATGAATGTTTGTTGACAAAAGAAGAGTTTTGCGAATATATCAACTTCATTAAAGCTCGTGTTGAAGCGGAAGATAAAATTAACGATTTGTTCACAGAAGAATTTACCGATAGCGTTTTTATGCCTTATGCAAGATGTATTGATAAAATTGTCAGTTTATTGGTAAAAATAATGCGTTGCGAAGCCATAGATGCGTGGGGAACAACTGATATCGACTATTTTATCTACGAGCTTGACTTTGGCAAGAGATGGCCAGAATATTGCGTTTACGATGAAAACGAAAAGCCGATCCCGATGAGTACGCCAGAAGAGCTTTATGATTATTTGATTAAAGAATATTTTGAGGATTAACATGGAATCATAGTAAATAAATATAAAAATCTCTTTGGCGAAGAGTGGTTTAGCCTATTGATGAAGTTCCAAAAGTGCGATAGTCTGGCATCTGGAACGGTTGGAGAAATTGATTTATGAAAAATAAAGTAAGAGAAGTTTGTATTTACAGTATTAGTAATAACGGTATTATAAAACCCCGAATGTATTATAAAGATGCACCTCACGAGTACTATAATAATGATTGGCTAAGTATTCTTGCGTTTTGCACTATACTACTCTCTATAATGTCAGTAGCTTTGCTTAAAGTATCTATAGTTGCATTTGTACTTACTTTAATTCCTTTAGCATGTACTACGACTATTTGTATGATAATTCAACAGCGAATCTATCAGAGTTGTTGGAATGCACTGTATCTTAAAACAAAAACAGAAGAACAAAAGAAACTAAGAGATGATTTTCTTGCACAAAGAGAAAATCAAATTGCCACTCTTGAAACCCTTAAAAATACGCCGATAGGAAAATTAACTTCTGTACAAAAAGAAAGGATGGAAGAATTAGAGTACACAATTAAATATCAGGAATTTAGATAAAATTTTTAAAAGCAACTATGCAAAATTAGTTGCTTTTTTCTTATTTTTATTATATAATAATACGTGTAAAGGAGAGAAGATAAAAAATATGAACGCAAAATTCTTAAAAGAGATTTCTGATTTATTTGATGAAAAGATAAAAGAGAAAGATTTCACTATACCAAGAGCAGATAAAGATGTTTTTGGTAATGAAGCTGTAATTATTAAAGGCGAAAATATACAAAAGTATAAGCTGGAAACTTGGGCAATTTCCGTACCATTTAAACCTACGGATTCTATAAATGATATTCTAGATCGAGCTTTAAAACAATTAATTCCAGCAGAAGAATTACATTTACCGAATAAATCTGTTTTTGTTGAGGATTATAAATATATCAAAGGATATAAAATTCATCAATTATGTGAATGGAAATTGCTTGAGAGTGATGGAAATTACTATATCGGCAGAGTATTTGATGAAAAAGAAATTAAAAAAGGATATACGAATTATTTGATATTCGTAAAATATGCAAAAATTTTGGAGGATAAATGTGATTGAGTTAATTATCGGAATCATATTTTTGATAATGGGATTTCTCTGTTTATTTGCAAAATTTGATTGGCTCTACAAGAAAATATATCAATACGAGGGAATTTTTCTCTTAATAATATTCTTGATTCTTGTAATTGGATTCTTATTTTTGATAGACGGAGTTGGAATTATATTGTTGAGGCGAATGAATTATGTTAGGATTAGGGTGTAAATGTGAACATTTAACAAAAGAACAAGTTTTATACAATCTTCTCTATATTATTAGAAATAACAAAGGAGAGAGATTGGAAAATCTTGTTTGCGATTTTGTGAGAAATTATTTTAAAAATGAGGGCGAAAAATGAAAGATTGGAGTGGAAATACTAATTCAGTTTTCAAAATTATTTCTGCAAGTAATCATACGGAGGAAGAACGTGAAGAAAATGATTACTACGCTACTTCTCCAATTGCCATAGATAAATTATATAAAATTGGCTAAAAAACTTGTTGAATATGGTTATAATGTGAAAGCAACTGACCTTATTGACAGAGGATATGGAGAAGGCGGTGTTGATTTTCTTGCTTGCAAAGATAAATTCGAAGGTGATATTTTAACTAATAGTCCTTATAAATACGCAACCGAATTTGTTTTAAAAGCACTCGATTTGGTTCCAGAAGGAAATAAAGTATTTATGTTTCTAAAATTAACATTTCTTGAGGGCAAGAAAAGGTACGATGAACTTTTTTCAAATATCCACCGAAGAAAGTTTATGTTTTTTCGCAAAGGGTTTTATGTGCGAAAAACGGAAATTTTGATAAAACCAAAGCTAATGGTGGTTCGGCAGTTTCTTATGCGTGGTATGTCTGGGAAAAAGGTTATGACAACTGCGATACTATAATTAAATGGATTTAAGGAGAAAAATAAATGAAACCTTAAATTGTTTATAAGGATCCAAAAACATTGCAAATAATCAATGAACAATGTAATGTAATTTATAATGAAATGCTTGAAACTATAAGACTGTTTATTTTAAATTACTGTGGTGCGGATATTATACTTAATTTGGCAAATCTTAAAAGATAAAATAAATGATTTATGAGGAGAAAAAATGAAATTAAAGATTAATGTAGAACAGGAAATGACACAAGGAGAGTTAGATGCCATCTATGAAGAATTTGGAATTGAGAACGAAGACGATAAACCTTCGCAATTATGTTTTTTATTGAAATCAATATTAGCCGCACAATTAAATTCAAATGACGATTTGAGATATCTGGACACTAAGCCAAAAGTAAGCATTACAATTGAATAATTTTTTTGAAGAAAGTTGACTAAACTACGCAAAATTAGTTGACTTTCTTTTCTTTTTATTATATAATACTACTGTAAATTCAAATAAGGAGAAATAAAAATGAGAACTGTAAGTAAAGATATTATGATGATTTGCAAGGGTTGGTATATTAACCGACAAAACATAAGTAAACGTCAGGCGATTGAAAACTATATCAAAGAATATCTTGGATACGAACCTTATAGCGATTGCGTTATGGATATACTTTATAAGGCTGTTAAAAAATTTCACGAATCAGACACAATCATAAAATATTTAGTAGAACAAAGCCAAAAAAGTAACGGAAAGACTCTGGTAATTGATTTCATGATTGAAAGTCTTATGCATTTACTTGCTTTTAAAGTAACTCTAAAAATGGATTTGTCTGATTATAAAGAAATTCAAGATTGTGTTTGCGGAAAAGATAATATGATTATAGATTTTGAAAATATGTCTGTAATTCACCCCGACGATAGCCCTTGGTGGATTAGGTTTAAGAATGATGAAGTGGAGGATGATGTATGTGGAGTGTAAACGATTATTTTGATCATGAATTTGACGGAGATGTTGAATCTCAAGCTGATGAAATTGTAAACGAAGCAAAAAATAAGATTACTGATTTGATTTATGAGAGTGTAAAATCGGAAATAGAACAAGACAGACAAAATTATGAAAGAGCTAAAGAAAGAGCTGACGAGTTGCAGAAAGAGTGTTATGAAAAAAGCGAAAAGATTAATACGCTCGAAATTGAATTAAAGAGGACAAAAGAAGAATTAAAAAGAAAGGATAAAGAAATCCCACAAACACCTTTTGCACTTGGCGATGAAGTTTGGGTTCCTTATAGAAAATACGGCGATAAGGGAGAGATAAAATGTCCTACGTGTAATGGTGAAGGATACATCACCGCACTAACTGATGCTTATGGAACGCTCAAATGCGTTTGCCCACATTGTCATAATGATTGGGGAAAAACAAAAGCAGAGTATGATAAATATTCTATAGAACGCAGATATATCAAATCTATTAATATTTTTACAGACAAGGCAAAAGAAGCCAGATTTGATTACGGCACTATCGAAGATAAAAGTAATCTTGAGGTTAAAGATTATCATTATGTAAATACCGTGACACACGTTTATTCCACAAAAGAAGAAGCGTTAAAGAAAGCGCAAGAGTGGGAAAACGAGAGTAAGAAAAAAGCAGAAGAAAAAATTTTTGGAGAAAAGAAATGAAGAAAGTTTTGTTGATTGTTATTGGATTTTTGAGTGGAGCATTTTTATGTGGATGTGCTAGCATGGCAAGAACCAAGAAAACATGGAGTTCCGATATGAACGGTGGACTTGACAGAATTTTGAACGTATATACCATTGACGGGAAATTGATTGCTACTTATGAAGGTAAAATTGATATTGATGATAATTCTAATGGCAGTATAATGTTTGATCTTGATGGGAAGAGATATGTATATTACAATGCTATTATTGAGGTAATTGAAAAGTGATTAACGCAGAAATGGCTTTATCCATAACAAAACAAAATCAAAAACAACCAGAACAAGATTTTAATAATAGACAATACAATCGCCTTATAAAATTGACGCATAAAAAAATCGTTAAAGCTTGCAAGAACGAGCAGACAGATTGTTGTGTTTGTTCTTGTTATGACATAAATCTTTTAAACGAATTAGAAAAACATCTAAGATCTTTAAATTATAAAGTACGTATTATAGGTCTAGTTTATTTTGGCGGATGCTATTATGATGTAAATATAAGTTGAGAGTAAATAAAAGGAGTATTTTATGAGCCGTAAAATCAACGATTTTAATAAAGATGATAAATCTATCGATAACGAAGAAGAAGTCAATTACAAGCAAAAATATAACGATTTAGTTGCGCATATAAACACAACACCGTTTGTTACAAGCCCGATGGGGGATTTGCCAGTTACATCAACAACAGTTAGAAATCTTTTGGATAAACTGATAAAAACAGAAGAAGAAAATCATGATTTAAGCGATCAACTTTATAATCTTAATCTTTATATTGATAACTTCGAAGAAATTCAGGATAATAACGTAAGACATTTGGTTGATTTGATTAAGCGAGATGTTCCAGAAGAATACCATAAACAAATTGATGAAACAACAAATGTTTTCCTTGGAGTGAAAAATAGCAATGCCTAAATCTATTTCAATCAGAATTATAAACAAAATTAAAAATTTGCAACTTAAAATTTTCGAGTACGAAGATGATGATCTAGAGTATGTAAACAGAAGGGCGGCTTCTATTTGTGAAAGATATATTGAAAAATATCTTGCGAATGTTACACCTTATGAATCAGAAAGAAAAGAACTTCGAGAAAATATTAGGTGGACTTGTGATAACTGCGCAGAGAAATTAGAAAAACTTGGTTGGGAAGTTTATGGACAATTATGAGTTTGAAGAATTTATAAAGATTCTTAAGTGGGAAATACAAAAATATACCGTGAATCAAAAAATGAATGGCAAAGATATAAACGCGGAAGATATTATTGATTTAATTATCAAATGTGAAAATAAAGCAATGAAAAAATACTTTACAGGTGAAAATAATGAGCGGAATTGAAGTTTACAGGGGAAAAGTTGTTGACGAAGAAGAATACGTGCAAGGTATATTGATTGGAGAAGATAAGATCTTTCAATATACTGAAGATGGTGAGTGGTCGGTAAATTGCGGCATTGGCTGTTTTTCAGTAATTCCCGAAACAATTGTATATTGTGGGAAAATGGATATTGGAGATTTGACGGTTCTTCCAAGGACCGAAGAGGTACAAGAATATCTTAAAAGCCTTCCGAAATTTTATCTTGTTGCTTGTTGGGCGAGATATGGAGTTGTCGAATTTCCGTATAGCAGGAAAACTGTATTTGATGAAAAAGAAGGACATATTCCATTGATATGGGAATATGATGATCATAATGGAACTTCTGACGAATATTATTTGAAAAAGATAACCGACACCACAACGGCTTCGATTTGGAATTGGTATAATAGTAAATCAGTAGCAGAAGAAGTGGTGAAGAAACTTAATGAAAAATTCGATAAATAAAAATAATTTCAAAAAGTCAATCAAAATCGGTTGACTTTTTGTTTCGATTGTGTTATACTAATTATAACAAATCTTAAAGGAGAGAAGATTTATGAAAAAAGAATATGGTTTCAGACACGCGGAATTCAATTGCGAATATAGACATCCGATTATTTTTCACCCAATCCATAACTTTAAAGAATGGAAAGCTTATCGGTGGCGCAGAAAATATCTTCTTCAGAATGGATTTTCCCCAGAAGCATTTTGGGACACAGATCATTGGTTTGTTGATGTTATGTTGGATATTTTAAAAAAGCATTATCAATGGAATGATGAAAATTTATATTCTAAAAACAATGAAAATATTCAGGAATTTCAGAAAGATATTGCTCGTATGATTGAACTTTTGGAATTTAAAAAAGAAGAAAATGAATCAGATGTGATTGTAGATAGCGAATTTTTTAAATTGCTCCAAAAAAGACTTCCTTACCTGTGGAATTAAAATAATATGACAGAACAAGAAATTTTTAATAGAGTAAAAGAGCATCACGAAGAAGCTAAATCGTTAGGATATAATGTCGTTGCAACTATTCTTCAAGGTTCGCAGAATTACGGTCTTGAAATTGATTATGAGGAATATCATTCTGATGTAGATACAAAATGTATCGTAATTCCTAGTTTCGATGATTTTTGTTCTAACAGAGGTAGAATTTCTACTACGTATGTTCGAGCAAATAATGAACACATTGATTTAAAAGATGTTGGAACATTGTTTGAATTATTTAGGAAAGCCAATGTAAATATTCTTGAAATATTGTTTTCAAAATATTATATTGTCGAACCAGATTATAAGGATTGGTTTGAAGAACTTCGCGATTATGGCGAGCGTATTTGCAGTGCGAATAAGTGCCAAACATTCAGAACTATGTCCGGTTTGTCAATGGAAAAATACAAAGCACTTAAACATCCCTATCCTTCAATTGTCGATAAGATTGAAAAATATGGATATGATGGTAAACAGCTTCATCATATTCTACGTATTGCTAATTTCATCGGCAGATATTATCGTGGAGAAAGATTTAAAGATTGTTTGAAGGTCCATAAAAATTCTCGTGAGAATATGGATAAAGCAAAATTGAATTGGTTTTCTTTAGCTACAGCAGAATCTTTGGCAAAGATGTGGGACGATTTCACGAAAGAAATCAAAGATAAGTATTGCGAAGAACATAAAAATGATCCTATTGACGAGAAAATGTATGAAATTTTAAACAAAATGAAAATAGAAGTATATAAAATGGCATTTAGAAAAGAATTATCTCTGTAAAACAAGGTGAATTATCATGGAAAATGTAGTATTTTTTGAATCTGATAAAGATTTGAAGAAATTAACAGGCGTAGAAGATTTTAAAGAACTTTGGGATGAAGGTTGGGATTTGGACGATTGGGACTTCGGGATTCAAACCGAAGAAGAGTGGAAAGAAATGGACACAGATTCCGGTTGTTATGAATGGAGATGTTGGAAGCATTATTACCGCCATTGTATGGAAACTATGATGAACACGTTCCAGGTTGGTCATTATACGCATAACGGAAAACATTATTATTTAAAACATCATTAATATGTTTAGCGAAAAGAAAATAAATAAATATTTTGAACTTGCGAAGAACGCTTCGAAGTTTTCAGATTTTCATAAACAGAAGATCGGTGCAATTATTGTAAATAAAAGTCGCATTTTATCGGTTGGTTGGAACACGCAGAAGACCTCTACGTTGCAAAAAACGTACAATAAACGCGCATCTCAGCCTTGGACGGATAATTACCCGAATTGTATGCACGCCGAAATAAACGCCATTCAGAGGCTTTCCAGACGGTCTGGAGAAGACTTTTCTAAATGCCATATTTTTATATATCGAGAGGGAGGCGGAACGAAGAGATTGGCAAAGCCGTGCAAAGCTTGTGAAAAGGCGATAAGAGATTTGGGAATTACAAACGTTCATTACACAGGATTGAATTCTTTTGTTTATGAAAAATATTTGGAGGGAGAATAATGGTTGTTACTTTGAAAGGCGTGTGGGTTAAAGTGGTGTTTAGTTCTACCGATAGTAAAAATTTGAATATTTGTGTTAGAGATTCCTATAAAATCAAATATTCAGATGATATTGAAAAGCTACTTGATATAATTTGTGATACTTCTACTTTTACAGAATTTAAAATCGCTGGTTATAAGCGCACTTTAACGAGTATGCGCAGAGAGTGGGAAGCTCATAATCTTCTTTATAAAATGGGGATTTTAAAATCTCGAACTGGAAGTACGGATTTGGATAACAACGAAAGTTTTATACGAAAAGCTGGTTATGCGGTTTTATCGTTTATTTATAGATTGTTTAACAGGAGAAAGAAAGTAAAAAATGATTGAAGTTGAATTGATTTCATATACACAAAATCCAGTAAATGTAATTGAGAGCGCAGCATCGACTTGTTACGATTCTACGCCGACAGACGGAAGAATTATGAATCACTGTTATAAGTCGGGACACCACTCGGTTTTGGAATTTGCTGAATTTGCTTTTAAAATCAAAGGTGCGAGCAGGGCTTTAACGCATCAGCTGGTGCGTCATAGATTAGCAAGTTTCGCACAGAGGTCGCAACGCTATTGTTCAGAAGATGGTTTTCAATACGTTATTCCACCGAAAATCAAAAACGATCCGAAGGCGTTAGATTTATACGAGAATTTAATGAATTATATTTCTCGTACTTATAATGAATTATTGGAAAGAGATATTGAGCCAGAAGATGCACGTTTTGTTTTGCCAAACGCTTGCGAAACGGAAATTTGCGTAAAAATGGACCTTCGAGAGCTTATTCACTTCTGCAACGAAAGGTTGTGTATGTGCGCTCAATGGGAAATTCGTCAGCTTGCGAGTAAGATGAAAGAGAAGGTTGTTGAGGTTGAACCGAAATTTGCACCCTATCTTGTTCCGAAATGTGAAAAACTTTCACCTTATAGCTTTTGTACAGAGAGTAAAAAGAGAAGTTGCGGCAGGCATCCAGTTATTGGTGATGTTTTTAAAAAGGCGGAAAACAAAAATGATTGATTATACGAAGTTTACCTATCCGATTTGTGATGATTTCGAAGAAGAAAAATATTATTCCGTAGATACAGTATATTATGCAATTGCCGATATTATTTTCGAAGATAATATTTATGATATTGTGAAAGATAAATTGACCGAACCAGAAATGGTTAGAATTATAACAAATCTTTCAAAGGAAATCAAAGAGGCAAATATAAATATCGATTATTATATGGATTGCTTAAAAGATTATTTTGCAGAAAAGGACAGCGAGGTTTGAAATGAGGTTTTCGTTTAGAGTTTATGATTTAAATTATGAGCACATTTTTTCTTATCATGAAAAATTTTATAAAAAAGACGATAGAAATAAAGTAGCTTATAAAATATATAAAAATGTTGAAACATTTTATGCGACACATAAAGACAAATTCCCAGCGATTATCGAAGTGTGGAAATACAATGTTTCTTCGCACAACACGCGAAAGTTAATGTGTGTTGCAAATTATGACGAAGAACAAAGAGAAGGGTTTTCAATTGCGTTTACAAACGAATTTATGAAAACGCTAAAAGCGCACCCACTTCCAAAACCAGAGCGAGATAGGCAGAAAATGGAGTATGAAATTCAATTCGAAGACATGGTAAATCTAATTAAAGAAAATCTTGCTCATAATAATGGTGGAGAAAATGCGGGATTATTTTCTTAAAAGATGTTTATTTCCAAGTTGCGAAAAAGGTGTTTGTTGTTCGTTGTGTGATGATAAGAAATGCAAAGAAAGATGTGTAGATGATGCGAGCGTTTGCAAATATATAACTACCGACAACGGAACAATTATCAATCGTAAGAAACCAAAGATTGAAATAAGGACACTTGGATATTTAAAGGAAAATTCTTACACAAATTGTTTGCTTGATGAAACGAGTTGCCATTTAAAAGTTTGTTGTAAGTTTTGCGAGAATTTTAAATCTTGTGGAAACGCTTGCCAGGAAAACCCTACACAATGTAAGTATATTACTATTAAACCAACACAGATTGTAAAGCAAGAACCAAAGAAACGCGGAAGAAAAAAGAAGGAGAATATTGAAAATGCAGAATTTTAATATTGATTTTTTAGCAAGAGGATTCCACCTCGATAAGAACGGAAGCGTTAAAATCAAAATTGATGACGAAATAGAGATAAGCGGCTGGTGGGCATACGGAAACCTTGTTCGCCTTAGCAATAACTTTTATATTGTAAATGAAACAAATTCTTTTGTAGTTGAAGATTGGTCTGTTTGTAAATGTGTTGGAATTACACCTGATAATCACCCCGTGTTTACACATGATATTATTTCTTATGTAATTCCAGAAACTCTGAAGGGTGAAACAGAAATCGGCGAAGTAGTTCCAGTCAATCAGTTCGTTCGTATTGACGGAAGATATTGGACGCATTTATATGATATTAGTATTGGTGATTACAAGCTCGCGTGTGAAGTTATCGGAAATATTTTCGAAACACCAGAAAAACTCGAAAGAAACGAATAATTATTTTTGTGAAACCGTGCAAAATCGCTTGACTATTGCACGGTTTTGTGCTATAATATGGGTAAAATCGACCACTGGTATATAGGTTTTAATTTCATCTTGGTACAGGTATGGTCATTTCAAAAGGTGGTAGGTATGGCTCAATATTTCATAACATCAGATGTTCATGGCTTCTTCGACGAGCTTATGGTTACCTTGAATTCAAAAGGGTTTGATATGAACAATTCAGATCATAAACTGATTATTCTCGGAGATCTTTTTGATAGAGGGTTAGATAACAAAAAAGTTTATGAATTTGTAAAATCACTCGGAGACAGATTTATATACGTTCGTGGAAATCACGAAGATTTGCTTGGAGAGTGCGTTAGAGAAATCGTTTCTGGGAGAGAAGTATCAGAACACCATTGGCACAATGGAACAGTAGATACTATTTCGCAATTCACAAAAATGAATTCAAATGTATTTCGTGGTTGGGTTCGCTGGGAAAGTGTAAATCAGACTACTTGGGAAGTGATGAAGCCGATTCTTGATTGGATTGATGAAAAATCGGTTGATTGTTACGAACTCGATGATAACGTATTTGTTCACGGTTGGATTCCGTCAACTTTGAAAAAAAATTGGACAAAAGAAAATTGGCAACGCGCTCGTTGGTATAACGGAATTGAGATGTGGAAGAATGGTTATTGTTTGGAAGATAAAATCATTTGGTGCGGACATTGGTGTTGTAGTTATGGTTGGTCGAAAATAAGACAGAAATACAAAGAATTTCCACAAAAAAATAGAAAAAATTGGGAAAAATCGTTTCGGCCGTTTATTGATGACGGTATTGTAGCGTTGGATTCTGGTGTAACATATAGTAAATTTTTAAATTGTGTCGTGTACGATGAGAAAGATAAATCAGTAATTTTATAATTTTTTAAAATATCCTTACAAAATTAGTTGACAAGGATATTTTTTTATGCTATAATAAGAGTACAAAATCAAAAAGAGGTGAAACAAAATGAAGTCTGCGATTAAGTGTTTTTTGAATACATTTGGTATTATCTTTATGATAATTGGTATGATAGATGATTGCCATCGCGCCGTAGGTTTATTATTTTATATTATTGGTTTGGTGTTTTATACAGCAGAATGTTATTGGTCAATAGAAGATCTGGAAAAACAGGGAAAGAAAATAGAAAAAATGGAAAATAAGATTGAAGAATCAGAAGAAGAGTTACATAAAGAAGAATCTAAAACCGATGTAAATCTCGAAGATGTTCCTATGAATTACGATGAATATTTAAAAAGAAAGGAAGATAGTAATGGAAAAACGCTGTAAAGATTGTAAATATAAAGTATATGAAGAAAGCGATGTGAATGAAGTATGGGGATTTTGCTCTTGTATGGATAAAGAACTTCGTGATACTACCAATAAACATCAGAAAGAATTAAACAAATACACGGATAAATATGGATATGTAAAGAATGGTGATAAGATGCCAGATAATGTTCTTCCGAGTTGCCAAATGGTTCAATCTGCATATTATGAATTATGTGATTGTTACTGTAATCATTACACTATTCCGATTGAGGTGAAAAGATGACAGATTTAGAATATGATCTTGATTTAGCTGCAGAATTTGGTAACGGTTTTATGCCAGAATCTGATGACGATGGTATTGATATTGAAGCAACAGCAAAAAACCTTTCCAAAATGGGTTATCAGAAAATAGTTTGGCACGATGTAAAGAAAAAGTTACCAGATGGCAATTGGTATGTTTTGGGATATGACTATTATGGTCAAACTTATGCGGTAGTTTCTTGGGACGGCACTGATTGGTCTGACGATAATGAACTCTGTTACAATGTGGACTATTGGGCTGAATTACCAGAAATTAACTTGGAGAAATAATTATGGAAATCGTAAAAATTAAATTAACAATAGATGTACCAAAGGATAATTGTAAAGGATGTCAGTTTAGAAAATATCATAGTGAGGAAGTGGGTTATCAAAGCTATAACGATTGGTATTCATGTACTTTATTCAATTGTAATATTAACGATAGTGAAAGATGTATTGCTTGTAAATCTTTGGAGGTAGACTAATTATGCACTCCATAAAGTTTAACGACATCAACAAAAGTGTAGAATATTTTGAAAACTTAAAGAAAAAGTATATTGAAGTTGGCAATGAAAAAGAATGTCAAAGAATTGAAGATGCCTTGGAATCGTTATATGAATTTAAAATTATAAACGATACGATAGATCTGTATACTTCTTCATTAACATTAAAATGCACGTTAGACAAAAATAATGATTATATAACAATGGAGGCAATATAACTATGTTAAAGGTAATTTCACAAGATGGATTGCATAAGTATGAAGTATTAGATTATTTCGTAGATATTGAAAATTCAATTATATATGCAAATAGATATAGTGGTGGAATTGTAGACAAAATTTTTCTTGGTAAATATGAAAACGAAGATTTAGCCGTAAAAGTTTTTAAAGAAATGACGAATAACGATAGCGACTACAACGGTTATTGTTTCAAAATGCCCTTATACGATCAATACGAATTTTAAAAATTTTTAGAAAAAGTCGGCAAAATTAGTTGACTTTTTCTTTATTTTCAGTTATAATATAAGTACAAAATCAACAGAGAGAAAATTAGATTATGGGTGATTTTAAACAATCAATGACTTTTAAAGAATTTTTAGAATACTTTCCAAAAATTAAAGATAACTACCTTGATTTCGAAATGGATTCTGTGAGTTTTACTCCAGATAATATTATATCGTTTACTGTTGTTGGTGATTTAAGGAAAGACAAATGTGAGTGTTATAGGGTATCAAAAGAAAGACATTATCTTACAGATTACGAGAAAGGTTACTATGAGGCAATTTACCATAAACCTGCTCCAGAATATGAAATTAAACACAATGGTATATGTTATGGTACAAAAGACAGAGAACCCTGTGATTGTGGCGGCGATAAGAGCAAGTGTAATTTCAAGAGGTGAGTTATGAATAAACTTGAAGGCTTAATTAAATTTAAAATCGGCTATTATGATAGTATGATTAATATTCTTTCTGCAGAAGATCTAAATGAAAATCAAAGAAATATATTTATCTTGGAAACAAAGAAAAGAGCATTAGAGCAAGTTTTAGAGGATTATCATAATGAAGAAGCTTAAAATCACAGATACCAAACAACAGGTGGCGGTAGATATTTTGACCGAACTTGAAGTATGGATGATGGGATTACCAGGAAATTCCGAACCAACTAAATCAGAACAAGCTATAATCGACATTTTTAACAAAATGTACAAGAAATATTCATTAAGCAGAGATCCTTTCACTCTTATGTGCTGCACCGATAAAGAATATCAGAAGGGTTTGGCAGAGTATATTAAACAAGAAAACGAGGATAGATTTGGATATGATGAATCTTATTAATCAAGATGTGTTACAAGAAGTAGAAAGCAAGAAAGATTTAAGTATTACGCTTCAAAAAACACAAGAGAATTTAATTCGGCAAGTAAATAATGAGTTTTGTGTTGGTTATAAAAATAGATATAGTGTTCCAAAAGTAGATTTCTTTATAGAAGATAATCATTGCTCCAAAGATTATTTCTATATTAGATTTAGAATTGAGCAAAGACCAGAATGGATGTTTTGCGTTGAAGGATCGAAGAAATCTGTAGAAAATACTTATATTGATTTTAACTTCCGTTTCTGGGGGCAATATTGGGATGTGGTAGATAAATTCAGATATTCGCGTGCAAAACATAGAGATGAAAGTACTCTGAGAATTTTTACAGAAGAAGATACTGAATATACTTACGAAGAAGCAATTGATATTGGTGGTATTTATAGTATTTGCAGGATTATAGATTTCGTTATAAAAGAACCAGAAATGGCGTTTTGCAGAGATTATTATGATTGGGATTATAATCTTGAATTGCACACTAAAAGAAGTGCTATTAACCAATATAACAAATGGCATAAGGAGTTTTTAGCAGAAAATTCAGCAAAGGAAATCTGCCGTGTAAAACTTCTCCATTTTATGAAAGACGAAGTTATGCCGTTTTATCCAGAAAGTGCTTTCATTGTAGATAAAGGTGACAATGTAAGAAGTAGATACGAAATTTGTATTTATGATGAAAAGTGCTTTGGTCCTAATTTTGGGATTTATTTACTAAAGAAAGAACAAAGAGAAATTCATAGAAAATATAAAGTATTTTTAAGAGAGTGTAAACAAATCTTCAAGGATCATAAAGTAAAATTTGTCGATTATATTGATTTACCAAATGATGAATCAAGTTTTGGATGTTGCTATATAATTCCCAAAAAACTTAAAGAAGCAGTAAAATATAAAAAGATTGAAGATAACGGCATTGAGCTATATGTGGTGGATTATGATTCATAAAGAAGAAAATAGATTATATACGGTTGAAGAAGTAGAAGAGTTTATGATTAAAACAGTAAATGCTTTAAATAATATGACAACCATAAGAGAACAAGATATTGAATTAACCGCATATAATCACCCAGATGATCTTGGAATCCTTGTTAAATGCGACTGTAAAGGATTATCGCAAGCGCAGGAGGTACTTATAAAATGAGTATATACGATGAATTGTCAAAAGAACAGCTTATTTTCCTTCTTCAAAGATACCAGCATAGCATGTTTATGATCGGGGAAATTTGCGTTAGCGCAAGCAAACAAGAAATTTCTGCAGAAGATGCGTTGAATGAAATTAGAGATAATATTGCCGATATACCATATATGTCAAGTAAAGAAGAATTATCTGCTTGGATTGATTATATGCGCGGTAAAATATCTTCAAAAGAATATCGTAAAATTATACTTGGAGAAGAAGATGGGTAAAGAAATAAATGTACCGTGCCAAACCTTTATAAGAACTATGCAATGTGATTGTGGTGGAGAAATGAAATATGAACCTAGTGAGATTACAACTCTACAATATCCAATAAAATATAAACACGTATGCAATAAATGCGGAAAGGCAGAGTATTACACAAATACTTATCCACAGCAAATTTCGACTTACGTTATGCCTGAAATTAAGGAGGATAATGATGGAAAAAATTGAAATCGGTGGAAAAGAAACTCTTTTAGAAATGCTTAATAATGAAATTTATGAGTTTTGTAAAAATTGTCCTGCTTGGTCTGGGAGTGATTGTAAAAGAAATCTTTATACTGACGGATATTTAAAAGAAAATAAATAAGGAAAAATAACTATGAAAGTACCAAAATATCTTAGAAAAAGAATGGATGAAGCAGTTAAAGCTGCAAATCTGGTAAATATAGTGGATAATGAAGTACATCAATGGTGTAAGAAACGTGGAATTGATCCTGATGATTGTTCTAATGATGAATTTATCTGGACGAATCACGCATCAGTTCTTACAGAACCAGAAGCACATAGAAAAAGTATGATTGATTGGATTGAGGCACATTAACAAAAAAAATAATTAAAATCTGAGTTTTATCTTTAAAATTAGTTGACTTTTTGTTAGAAATAGTGTATATTATTAGTAACAAAATAAGAGGTGTAGGTTATGTCAGTAGTTAGAGCTATTTTAAAATGGTTAGTAAGAATTACATTTTTCTTTATTTGCATGCTTCCTTATAGCTGTGGTAAAGATAACGGAACACTCACAATTATGTTGCTGGAGCTTTTCTTTAGTTTTATGTCGCTAATTAGAGTTGAGCCAGATGAGATAATTAGAGTAATTACTGGATTTGGACCAGATGGCGAATATGGACTCTACGAGTATAATGACAATTCTACCATGAGGATTGTCGGTTGTTTATTTTGGTTAGCCGCTTTTGGCTTAAGATTGTTTATGATTCATTGTATGTGGCATCAGTTATTTATGGGTGGTATACAATTGAAATGAGAAAATGTGAATTTTGTATTCATTCTTATTACAACTGCAAAAATGAACTAATTATCAATCTTAATGCTTGTAATCCAACTTCTTGTAAGTGTGCAAGTAAAAGAATGAAAAGAGCAAAGAAAGACGAGGAGGAAAATGACGATGACAATTGATTATATAGGGCAGGAATTGATTTGGAATCTTTTAGGAACACATCCTTATCATAAAAATAATCCACATTATTCTATTAAAATTAATTGCAAAACACAGATGCAAAATGAAGAAGCTACGAAGTTTATTCTTACTCATATTCCATATTCAAAAGTAAAAGAAATTGTAAATGAGACAATTCAAGAAATAAATTTGATTAAGAAAATTGAAATTAAAAATGCTTTTGGTAATATTAGTTCTGTAGAATTCATAAACGATATAAAATATAAGGAGTGGGAAAATGAAAATAGATAAACAATTAAAACAAGAATTATCAGATATTTTAGATCAAGCAAGAATCGAGGCTTTAGCAACAGTCGGTTCTTTAAATAATGGTTTTGGTGGATGGTATTCAGAGCCAGTTGCGAATTACGTTAAACTTTATGCACAGGAAGTAGTCAAAGAATATACAGAAAGGTTGAATAAAAGAGCTGTTTCATATTCGTGGGTTTGTGGTAATGGAAGTGCGGTGTTATTAGAAACTGTGAATGAAGAGAAAGAAAAGATTTTAAAGGAATTAAAATGAAAAAGAAATTTGATATTATCAGATATATTAAAGGTTATATTAAACGTTATGACGAAGGTTTTTATTCTAAAACTGATTTGATTGATAATATATCTGACGCATTTTCTAAAGGTTCTTGGCAAATGCATTGTGATGGTAAAGAAGTAGAAAAGAACTCGATTAAAGGATTTGATTTTGATGGAAATCCACAAACCTATTATGTTGTAGGTGAATGGTGCATAGAAGAGGAAAATTAAGTATGAGAATTATTAAAAATGGTGTGTGGGAAAAACAAGACATTCAGCAGTTTAAATGTCAGATTTGTGGATGCGTTTATGAATTAGATTTGTGCAAAGAAGAGGTTGGTACGTGCCCTTATTGTAATTCTCATGTGAGTTATCAAGTTAAATTCAATAGCGATGTTGAAGATGATGTAAAATCTGAATACAAACCTAAAACACCAGATGAAGTATATCCAGAAGGATTTTACAGTTTTAAAGATGGTTTGGATAAATCTGACGAAGAAATCAGAAAATCAATTAAAGAAACAATTAAACATTATAAAGAAAGTAATTGTGGATATTCAATGAGTGCAACTGGGAATCTTTTAATTGCAGTTTTTCAATTAGATAAAGATAATATAGATGATTATCAAGTAATTGTTACCAAGGATTATTCGTCGTTGGATTCTGTGGAGTTATTGGAAGAATAAAATTATAGATTTATTTTTAAGAAAGTCGCTGAAATTAGTTGACTTTCTTTTTATTTTATTGTATAATTATAGTAAAGAAATATTTGGAGCAATTATGATAGATTTTTTAAACACAAACGAAGGATTTTTTTCAATTATATTATCTATTATAACAATATTTTTTGTTTTATTACAAGCAATTAAAAATAACGTTGATAGTAAAAGAGAACAAGCAAAGTTTTTATTTAACACATATTTTCAAATTTGGGAATATTATGATTTTAAATTAATCTTAAAAATATTTATATCGGATAAAATTTATGAGAGTGATACCGAGGGATATTTTAATCAATTTATTGATAAAGAATATTTGAAATCTATTTCAATAAAATTTTTATATAGATATTCAAAATACCCAATTATAAAAAATGGTCTGTCTGCCGATATAAAAAAATTACAAAAAGATGTTGTATTTATTAATAAATATTTATGTAAACATTGCATAAGTAATGAAATTTTTAAAAATTCTAATAAACCCACTCAAAATTAGTTGACATTTTTCTAAAAATATATTATAATATATATGTAAATCAAAGAAAGAGAGGCAATGAATATGACTACTAACATTTGCGGAACTATTATTCATAATTACAAAGGAATTGAAATTAAGAAACGCGAAACTTGTAGATATGGTTCAACTTATTCTTTTTATAAAATTATTGGTGTTGATGATACTTTTTACACTCTTAAAGATGCTAAACAATATATCGACAGATTTCTTGTAAAAGATAATTTGAAATAAACAATATACAAATTAGAGTGAGGTATTTCTAAAATGGAACCAAACGTAAGAGTTGTAGATTATGGCGCAGGCGTACCTTTTGAAACTAATGGCGGTAAAGTTTCTTCTTATGAATTTTATACCGCACGAGAATCATTTGCACAACCAGCAGTAAGATATTTTGAAGTTAAAGGAAGAAACAAAGCTAAAAGAGTAGAAGAGTTTATCAAACAAGCAATTAAAGACAATCTTAATGTATATACTTATGATTCTTTTAGAGGAAATCTTAGAGTTGTGGGGTTGGTAGATTAAATGGATAAATATTTAGCAGATAACAACGAAGTAAATTACAAACCTTGTAAGAAATACTATGACGGATATTGTTGGGAAGATCCGAGCTGGTATTGTAGTTGTGATTATGAAGGATGCCAACCACTTTGTGAAGAGTATGAAGAAGAGGAAAAATAAATGTTAGAACCAATTATAATGTATGGAAAAGAAGTTGCGGATAATATGCTGAAAGATTTTAAAGCAAAAGAAGGTTCTTGCCTTTATATCTTTTCAAATCAAGCAGATCCAGCAAGCAAAGTATATGTAAATAACAAAAAAAAGAAATGCGAAGAACTTGGCGTTCCATGTATTGTTTATGATATTTCAAATGCAACGATAGAAGACATTGACGGATATTTGGCAGACATTAGAATCCTTAATTGGGATAAATTTTATAACCCTTATATCATTGTTCAACAACCTCTTCCAAAGCATCTTAAACAACATGAAGGTAAATTTGATGCTGTTATGAGAACTTTCCCGAATTTCGACATTGATGCTTTCGACGGAGATTTATCGACAGAGTTTAAAACGCCAGCAACGCCGCTTGGAATTATCAAAATGCTTGATTATTATGTAGGACTTGATAAACTTGACGGAATGAACGCAGTTGTTATC
>ERZ808274.99-NODE-99-length-49253-cov-5.071202_pt1 | contig 49253 bp, 37 predicted proteins | sample MGYA00521277_ERZ808274 | MGnify/ENA primary metagenome ERZ808274 (study PRJEB31516, sample SAMN03275597) | gut metagenome | biome: mammalia-associated habitat; material: feces | host: Papio cynocephalus | place: Kenya | collected 2012-07-28 ... | reverse complement strand
CAGATATTGGAAATCAAGGGGTTACATGATGTATAGCTGCAATGTGGGTTAAATGCAGGGCCAACAATTATGGATGACAAAAAGCGTGCTTCACAATACCTATCCAAGAATACTCATCCGCAAAAAGCAATAAATCATGGAACCAAAATTAAAAGTATATACAGTAAAGGAACTATGCGAGGGCTTTACCTATAGCGACATTGACGGCAAAGGACTTTATGGCTTGGCAGGCAAGCTGACCATACAGCCGGAATATCAGCGCAACTACCTGTATAGTGAGAATAGCGGGAGGGCAGAAGTAGCTGTCATCGATTCCGTGTTGAAAAAATACCCGCTGGGACTTTTGTATTTTAACAAACTGCCTGACGGGCGGCTGGAGGTGCTTGACGGACAACAGCGCATCACAAGTCTTGGACGGTTCTTTATCGGTAAATTCTCGATAATGATAAATGGCAATCCATATAAATTCGACAAAATGCCGACTGACAAGAGGAAACTATTTGAAAACACACCGATTCTGGCTTATATCTGCGAAGGTACGGAATCGGAAATAAAGGAATGGTTTGAAATAATCAATATTGGCGGTATCAAACTGAATGAGCAGGAGAAACTGAATGCCATCTATTCTGGCCCGTTTGTAAGTGAAGCGCGAAGGGAATTCAGCAACAAGGAAGATACGAGGGTGCAGAAGTGGGGATGTTATATTTCGGGTTCTGTAAGCAGACAGGAGATTCTTCAAGAAGCACTCAGGTGGGTGAGTCATGATCAAATTAAGGACTATATGCAGGAGCATCGCCACGACGAGAATATAAACGAGCTAAAGAATTATTTCAATGATGTCATCTCATGGATAGAGCATACCTTCGATGATGTGTACCCAAAGATGAAAGGCTTGAACTGGGGAGAACTGTACGAAAGGTTTCATAACCATCCGTATGACCATACTGAAATTTCAGAGAAGGTAAAAGCTCTGTATGATGACCCCTGCGTTCAGGACAAGAAGAATATATTTGAATATGTGTTGGACGGTTGTAAGAACACAAAACTTCTGAATGTCCGTGTCTTTGATGAAAAAACAAAGCGCAGAGTGTACAACCGCCAAACAGCAGAAGCGCAGGAGAAACATATCAGCAACTGTCCTCTTTGTGCCATAGGACATGAGGCTAATAAAGATAGAATTTGGAAACTGTCAGAGATGGATGCCGACCATGTGCTGGCATGGAGCAAGGGTGGCGCTACTGACGAAGGTAATTGCCAGATGCTTTGCAGATCTCATAACAGGGCAAAAGGCAACAGATGAGATCATGTCTGCTACAGTAGTGTAAATAAGCTGTGGGGTCGGTAATTTAAATAGTGTCAAGGCCTATATTCCTTTTCCTTATACATCTCTGTTGGACGGGACGATTTTGATCGTGTTGGTCAACTGAGGAACCTTTTCATTGCAAAGCTACATAATTTGTGCTATAAGTGTAATATCCCTCTTTGTCTACACTACCCCCATGCGTTGTCCGCACTTCAGACTTCCTCTAAGTACTTTATGGTAACCCATTGATAATCAAATAATTGATGAAAAGATATGACCGCTGAGCGAAACAGCCCCTATTAGCTTGCGATAAAGCCTAAATCATGCTGCAAAAGAGCCTCTTTTATGACGCAAAAGAGCCCCTATTGTCGCACAAAAGGAACAATATCGAAAAATGGCATTTTGCAAATTACTCCACTCTATCAGATTCAGCGTAGAGTCGGGCCTATATATCATATTTTTGTAGCTTCACATACTCCATATTGGCTTGACTTCAATGTGTAAGCTGTCACGTTCCAAAGACCGCTGTTGATTGAAAGTGACGATCAAACACTTCTTGCAACCTGTGAAATATGAGGCTGCCAGCAAGCCGCCGACTTCACGTTCAATGTTCTCTTCGTTTAAGGCCCAGCAAACTTGTATCAGCTCTGCTACATGCTCTCCTCGCTGCACCACGAAATCACACTCTTTGGAATCTTTGTAGTAGAACACGCGATCCTCCTCTCCCAAACTACGCTCCAAATTCAGATATACAACATTCTCCAATGCCTTGCCGTCATCCTCACTCTCGGGAAGTAGCACTGCGTTGCGCAGGGCAATATCCGCCACATAATATTTTGCGGATGCTGAACGTTGTTTCACCATGGACTTGTCGTACTTCTCCACCTTGCGCAACAGGAAAATGTTACAGGCATAGTCTAACCATAGATACAGCGAGTCCTTTGATACTTTCAGTCCTTGCGACTTGATGTCATTATATATGTTATTCACGCTTGTTGGCTTTGTGAGATTGTTCATCACTCGCTTCAAGAAATAGCGCACCACGGAGGAGGGTGTTCCTATGTTGTAGTGTTCCATCATATCCCTGAAAAGCATCGTGTTGAAATAAGATTGGAGTATCTTTATTTTTTCACTCTTGGCTGTAGCGAGCACAACCTCCGGGAAACCGCCCTCTTCGCAATAAGCACGAAAAGCAGAAGCCAAAACGGCTTTCCCTTCCTCCGTATACCGATTGGCTTCGATGTTTTTGAATCTGAGATACTCGCTGAAACTTAATGGATATTCGCGATATTCGTCTGGCCACCCACGCAAGGCTGAAGCCATTTCCTCAGAAAGCATTTTTGCCGTGCTGCCTGTGACAAAGATATGCTTGCAATAGTTCTTATAGACTCTCAGCACAAACAATTCCCAGCCCTCTATCAGCTGTATCTCATCAAAAAACATATAGACATCCTTGATGGCTATATGTGGAAACATCTCGCGGTATGCCTGCAAAATCTCATCGAAATTGTCGGGAGACATTGAGAGGAAACGCTCATCATCAAAGCCTACATAAAGGATTTGCTCTCTTGGCACACCATTCTTTAGCAAACGATTGATGGTTAGTCCCAACAGAGATGACTTGCCACATCGCCTGATACCGGTAACGGTGACAATACGACCTTCATCCAAAGGCAGTTGTGTGGCCCTTTCCTGCAAATCCAATGGTACTTCCTGTTGGCGCAGAGATATAATTGACTGAAACGTGCTCTTTAAATCCATTGTTCCTTTCTATTAGAAATGTCGCTGCAAATATACAAAGTTTCCTCTTAAAAAGGAAATTTTCTCCATTCCTTTCCTTTTTATAAGGAAAAATAGAATTAAACTTCTGCTTGTGTATTTTGAGTTAGGCTGTTTATTCTCAAGCAACATTCATCTCTACCAACTCCACTTTTAACACGCTCGCAACTTGTTAGTATCAGATATGAGGCGCTCTATATTTTTATAATACCTTTTTGATGAATGCAGGCGTGAAACCTTCTGTACTGTTGGCCACTTCTTCTGGTGTGCCTGTGGCCAATACTCTTCCTCCGCGCTTTCCACCTTCCGGCCCCATGTCTATAATGTAGTCGGCGAGCTTGATAACATCAAGGTTGTGCTCGATGACAAGCACCGTATTACCCCGGTCCACCAATTTCTGAAGAACGTCCATGAGGATGCGTATGTCCTCAAAGTGGAGTCCCGTTGTCGGCTCATCAAGAATATAGAACGTCTTTCCCGTGTCGCGCTTCGACAACTCTGTGGCCAGCTTCACCCGCTGCGACTCCCCTCCCGACAAGGTGGTGGAAGACTGTCCCAATTTCAAATAGCCCAAACCAACATCTTGCAAGGTCTTTATCTTTTGCAGAATCCTCGGGACGTTATCAAAGAACTCAACGGCCATATTGACCGTCATGTCGAGCACGTCGGCTATAGACTTCCCCCTGTAGCGCACTTCTAAGGTCTCGCGGTTGTAGCGTTTGCCGTGGCAAACGTCACAAGGTACCATCACGTCGGGCAGAAAATTCATCTCTATCGTCTTGTAGCCGTTACCCCCGCAGGCCTCACATCTCCCACCCTTGACATTGAACGAGAAGCGTCCGGGCTTGTAGCCTCTTATTTGCGCCTCTGGGAGTTCAACGAACAAAGAGCGAATTTCAGAAAACACACCCGTGTAGGTGGCGGGATTGGAGCGCGGCGTGCGCCCGATTGGACTTTGGTCAACGGTCACTACTTTATCTATAAAGTCGATACCGTCAATTTTACGATAAGGCATCGGCTTTTTTAAGGAGCGGTAAAAGTGTTGTGACAGAATGGGTTGGAGCGTCTCATTAACCAAGGTGGACTTGCCCGAACCCGATACGCCTGTGACAAGAATGAGTTTTCCCAGCGGGAACTCCACGTCGATGTCCTTCAAATTGTTCCCTGTACACCCAAAAAGCTTTATGCTCTTGCCATTGCCTTCGCGTCGTTTGGCGGGTATTGGTATCCATCTTTCGTGGTTCAGGTATTGCGCCGTAAGGGTGTGCGTGTGCAACATATCTTGTGGTGTGCCCTGAAAGACCACCTCTCCACCCCGGCGTCCAGCCTTTGGTCCAATGTCCACAATCCAGTCGGCCGCCCTCATCATGTCCTCATCGTGTTCCACGACAATGACGGTATTGCCCAGATCACGCAGTTCCTTGAGTGAGTTTATCAGACGAACGTTGTCCCGTTGATGAAGGCCTATGCTTGGCTCGTCGAGGATGTATAGCACGTTGACGAGCTGTGATCCTATCTGTGTGGCCAGGCGGATGCGTTGACTTTCTCCTCCAGAAAGTGAGGCAACCTGGCGGTTGAGCGACAAATAATCGAGGCCGACATCCAAAAGGAAGCGTAAACGCTTACGAATCTCTTTGATTATTTCAGAAGCAATCTTGCGTTGAGCATCGCCAAGATGAGCCTCAACTTCTCCCATCCACTCATACAATTCGTCCAAGTCCATAACGGAAAGCTCGGAAATGTTCTTGTCCCAAATCCTATAGGACAAAGCCTCCCGATTGAGTCGTTGACCATGGCACTCCTTACACTCCACATCGGCTATAAACTGGCCGCTCCATTTTTTCCCGGCCACACTGTCATCACTCTCCATGATGGTGCGGAGATACTTGACCACTCCATCAAAAGGTACAAAGTAGTCGGTGGTTGTGCGCACCAATTCTTTAGGAATACGCACTTTTTCAAGAGACCCATAGAGCACTTCGTTCATCGCTTCTTTAGCAATGTCCTTGACGGGCGTCTTTAGGTCAAATCCGTATTTGGACAGAATGGACTCGACTTGCCAAAAAATCATTTGGTTTTTATACTTTCCCAGTGGGGCGATGGCCCCCTCACGGATTGACTTTCGCTCGTCTGGAATCACTTTTTTCAGGTCAATCTCGCTCACAATGCCAAGTCCCTTGCAGACGGGGCAGGCTCCTTCTGGAGAATTGAAGGAAAACATATTGGGCTCTGGATCTTTGTAGGACAATCCTGTCTGAGGATCCATGAGCCGCTTGGAGAAGAACTTCGCTTCTCCAGAGTCGGCATCGATAATCATGATGAGGCCGTCTCCCTGACGCATGGCAGTCGATACTGTCTGCTGAAGCCGCCGCATCATGTTCTCGGATGTCTCTCCAAGGCGTGCGGTAAGTCTCATCTTGTCGATTACGACTTCAATATTGTGGTTCTTATAGCGATCCGTCTTCATGCCGCGGGCAAGTTCCTTGATCTCCCCATCCACCCTGATATAAAGGTATCCCTTGCGTCGCATACTTTCAAAAAGCTCGCGATAGTGTCCCTTTCGGTTGCGTATAAGGGGCGCAAGGATGAAAATCTTCTTGTCATGATAGTCGTTGAGAATCATCGACACCACCTTGTCTTCGGTGTATTTCACCATTTTCTCTCCGCTCTGGTAGGAATAGGCGGTGGCGGCGCGGGCAAAGAGCAAGCGGAGATAGTCGTAAATCTCAGTTGTTGTACCCACGGTGGATCGTGGATTCTTGTTGGTGGTTTTTTGCTCGATGGCAATGACCGGCGACAGGCCGGAGATTTTATCCACATCGGGACGCTCCATATCACCAAGAAAATTGCGGGCATAGGCAGAGAATGTCTCTATGTAACGCCGCTGGCCTTCAGCATAAATAGTATCAAAAGCCAGTGAAGATTTGCCAGATCCACTCAGTCCAGTGAAAACAGTGAGGGAGTTGCGGGGAATTATAACGTTAATGTTCTTCAAGTTATGGACACGTGCGCCCAAAACTTCTATCTTATCCTTGTCCATTCGTGGAAACACAATCTGTTGGTTTGTTAATTGTAGTGCGGTGTCGTCCTGAGGGATGTCCGCGTTATTGTGGGCTATTCCGTTACCGTACCCGCTGCTTCATTGAACGAACGAAGCAAATTTACAGCCTTTCGGATGCGGAAATGGCGTCCGTCTGCACCCTTGGCATCGACATTTACAAAATACACACCGTCTTTGACGGGCTTTCCATGGAACGTGCCATCCCAGCCCTCTGCTGGATTTTCCCATGTAAATATCTTCTGTCCCCAACGGTTGAAGATGGTCGCCTTAAATTCCACTATACTCTGATAAGTGCTCTTGGCCTTGTATATGTCATTCACACCATCCCCATTGGGTGAGAAAGCGTTAGGAAATTCAAGTTTACTCTCGCTGATAGAAAACTCGAAAGGAGGAAAATCTTCTGGGGTGAAAAGAATGGTATCTGTGCCATTCACCAGCGACACCGTGAGTGATACATGCTGTACCCCTGCCTTAGTGAAGGTGTATTGCGTCGTCTCATCGTAACGAATCAGATAAGGATTCTCTGCGTCTGAGCCTTCGTAAAAACGCCATTCAAAATGAGGTGTGTAGTTGCCAGCGTCGGAGAGGCCTGCATCGAAACTTACTTCAATAGGAGCAGACCCAGTGTAGCTGCCTCCTGGCTCCATTGTTTGTTCCTCGTCATTCTCGTCCTTATAGGTAGCTGTGGGCAAAATGGACTGTCCGAATGTCGCTTGAACGCTACAAATGAGCGTAAAGGCGATGAAAATATGCTTAGAAGTCTGTCTCATCATTATTCTTTTGTGCAAATTTACGAATTTCTTTCCATTCCGATGGCAAAACCAACTTAATTTTACTATCTTTGCAAGTGGTTAAAATAAAAGGAAAATATGAGGCATTACTTGAGAATATGGATGTTCGTCTTCGCTTCGTTGCTTTCGCTTTACGTAAATGGCCAGTCTCAACAGTGGCAAAATTTGCATAAGGTACGGCGGGGCGAGACCCTGTTCGGCATCGCCAAAAATTATAATATCACGATACAGCAGCTCCTTGATGCCAACCCGGAGATGAAGGCTGAAGGCTACGAGCTAAAGAAAGGAGCATGGATTGCTGTCCCCTTCGGACTGAAGGGCGACAAGCTCCGTTCGGATGTGCAGCCATCACAGCGACTCTCTGGAAAATCGCCAGCACAGAACACAGCCCAAGTCACTGGGACACCCAGTACGAAAAAGCAAGCTGCAACCATTCATGTGGGAGTGATGCTTCCATTGCATAATGAGGATGGCGACGGCATTCGGATGGTGGAGTACTACCGTGGATTGCTACTTGCGTTAAACCAGTTGGAGTCTGAAGGAATCAATACTGACGTTCACGCATGGAACGTTCCTAAGAATGCCGACATACGCACCACACTTCTTGATAAGGGTGCATCCTCGCTTGACATCATCTTTGGGCCGCTTTACACGGCTCAAGCTAACCCATTGGCTGACTTCTGTCGTCGGTATGGCATCAAGTTAGTAATTCCCTTCTCCATTGAAAGCCGTGAGGTGGAGAAAAATCCAAATGTTTTTCAAGTCTATCAGACAGACTCCGTACTTAATGCAATGGCAGTGAGTTGCTTTTTAGAGCGTTATCAGAATACTCACCGCACAATATTTGTTAATTGCAATGACCCCGATTCACGTGCCGGCAAGTTTACCCGCTTACTGAGGCAACAGCTTGATGCGTGTAAAACACCCTATGAGCTTACCAATGTCAACTCGCCACTGACTGACTTTGCCAAGCACTTTTCATCGAAACAGCCCAATGCCATAGTCCTCAACACAGAGAGGAGTCCTCAGTTGACACGCGTTTTCCACAAGTTGGACTCTCTGACCGCAACCCGCCCTGGACTTGCCGTCTCCATGTTTGGCTATAATGAGTGGTTTATCTATCAGGATTACGACCTCAACTGGTTTTTCAAATATAATATATACATACCCTCTACCTTCTTCTATAATAAAATGTCGGACAAAACTCGCTCTCTGGAGACACTGTATCAAAAGACCTATGGTCAACCGATGGACAGAAATTATATTCCTCGATTGGCACTGACAGGCTATGACCAAGGGGAGTTTTTTGTACGTGGATTAAGCCAATATGGCAAAGGATTCAAAGGATTGGAGACGCAGCCTATTCAGTACAGGCCGCTTCAGACCCGACTTCGTTTTGTTACCATTCCTAATGGAGGGCAACAGAACAAGCAATTTCAGTTGATTCATTTTAAGTCTGACCAGACCATGGAAAGTCTTACCTATTGATGAAAAGACATACAATAATTAATTTGAACTATAGAGCGTTTGCATATTATGTGTTTTAACCGACATTACAATTCCCATGAGAACTGATGTTTCAGTAAGTCATAAATAAACTAAGAAGGAAAATCAAAACCTATACCAACATCACACACCGTGAATAGCCATTTTTGCCATGAAAACAGATTCAATACCATGAAAACATATCACAGGCTGCTTCTTGTCCTTGTTTTGACACTCTCAGCAAAAGCTTATGCCCAGGTTGGAGAACACCGCAACGTTTTTTCTTTGGGTGTAAATTCGGGGTATATCCTTTCTACGGTAGGATTCGATCCCACTGTACCTCAGAAAATGCATGGGGGATTCACAGGGGGTATATCCCTCCGCTACACCAGTGAGAAATACTTCTCTACGCTCTGCTCTGTAGCCGCGGAAGTGAATTTTGCATCCGTTGGATGGAAGCAGGACATCCTTACGCCTACTGACCAACCAGTTACCAATTCGAACGGCAATAAGGAAAGCTATCAACGCACAATCAACTACGTTCAAATTCCTGTCTTTGCTCATCTTGCATGGGGACGTGAAGCACTTGGATGGAGCTTCTTCTTCAAGGCGGGACCACAAATCGGATTCTACTTGAGTGAATCCACTCAATGCAACTATACTACTCCTAATCTCTCTACCGACGGGACAGGGCGTGCTAACACCATTGTAAAGCAAGAGGAAATGCCCGTCGAACAAAAATTTGACTATGGAATAGCTGTGGGAGCAGGAACGGAATGGAGTCATCCAAAGGTTGGTCATTTCCAGATAGAGGCTCGTTATTACTATGGGCTTGGGAACATCTACGGCAGTTCTAAAAGTGATTTCTTCGGAAAATCTAACTTAGGAAACATTGTCGTAAAGGCCACTTACCTTTTTGATATAACAAAAACAGAAAATAGAAATCAATAAATAATTATTAACTTTTTCCGACCGTAAGGAAGGATGCAAACAAATCAATCAATTTATGTTCAACAATCAACCTAAAGGCTTATGGGCCTTAGCTTTGGCAAATACTGGTGAGCGCTTTGGCTACTACACCATGCTTGCTGTGTTTTTGCTTTACTTGCAAGCAAACTTCGGCTTTAAGACGGATATCGCAAGTACCATTTATTCAACATTCCTCATGATGGTGTATTTCCTTCCCATCATTGGTGGTATTGCTGCCGATAAATTTGGCTTCGGACGAATGGTAACAACAGGAATCTTTATCATGTTTATCGGCTATCTTGTCCTTTCTCTTCCATTAGGTAAGGATACCGTAGCTATTGTGGCCATGGGGGTGTCGCTAATTCTCATCGCTTTGGGAACAGGACTTTTCAAAGGTAACCTTCAAGTTATGGTGGGTCGCCTGTATGATGTACCCGAATTTGCTTCCCAGCGCGATTCTGGATTTTCATTGTTCTATATGGCTATCAACATTGGTGCCATGTTTGCCCCAACGGCAGCAATCAAAATTATGAAGTGGGCGCAGCTTAGCCTTGGCATTAGCGAGGCTGACTCCTATCACTTTGCTTTTGCTGTGGCTTGCGTCTCCCTGATTGTCAGCATTGCCATCTATTATTTATTTAGCTCTACATATAAGCATGTCCTTTCTGGCGAAAGTAAGCAAAAAACTGTAGATGCCAACAAGCCAGAAGCCCCAGAGCTTTCGAAGGCCGAGACAAAAGAACGCATTGTCTGTCTGTGCCTTGTGTTCGCAGTGGTAATTTTCTTCTGGATGGCATTCCACCAAAATGGTAATACACTTACATTGTTTGCCCGTGACTACACGCAGACGACTTCAGAGGGTATCCAGTCGATGCTTTTCGACGTGACCAATCTTGTGGCTTGTATTTTCGTTGTTTATGGTAGCTTCAGCCTTGCACAGAGCAAAACAGGAAAAGGAAAAGGCATTTCCTTGGCCGTTATTGTAGCAGCTATCGCATTTCTTTTCTACAAATATTACAACCTTAGCGGTACTGTCGAAGTAGAGGCTCCCATTTTCCAGCAATTCAACCCTTGTTATGTCGTTGCTTTGACTCCAGTAAGCGTTGGGCTGTTCTCGTGGCTTAATAAGAAAGGCAAGGAACCCACTTCGCCTGAGAAGATTGGACTTGGCATGCTTGTAGCTGCACTTGCATTCGTTTGGATGGCTGTTGGTTCTATGGGTCTTGAGCTTCCATTGCAGCAAGGTAATGCAGCCACTGAAGGTCCACGCGTAAGTGCCAACCTCCTTATCTCTACTTATCTCATCCTCACCTTTGCAGAGTTGTTGCTATCACCCATAGGTATCTCGTTTGTGTCTAAGGTGGCACCACCCAAGTATTCTGGTTTGATGATGGGACTTTGGTTTGGCGCAACGGCCATTGGCAATCAACTCGTCATGGTTCCTGGCATTATGTGGGGTCATAATTTTAACCTCGTTACTATTTGGAGTGTCCTTGCTGGAATCTGTCTGGTATCAGCACTGTTTATATTCTCTATCATCAAGAAGTTGAATAAGGTAAGCTAAAAGAAGTTTTTGCATGGGTTACACCGTGTGGAATGCCCTGCAACTTCTATATATTGACAAGATTGGGCAAGTACAGTTAGTCTTGTCCAATCTTAACAATAGTTTTTTACACAATATTGCTTTTGCTATTATGCGCCATTACAGGTGATGTTGGTGTTGCGGAAAGTTGATGTAAACGTCATGTTACTTGAATAGGACATCATATCACAAGAAACCTTAGGAGCTAAAATGGCGTGAAGTTTCGTTTGTACAAGTCACTTCAAGCAAGTAAAGTAAATCACAATAAATGAAAAAAGTGTTAGCAATGGCCATGTTTTCTTTGGCCACAAGTCATACTTTAGGACAAGATTTGAAATATCCGACTCCACCCACAGACAATACTGTGGATGATTATTTCGGGGTGAAAATATCCGATCCCTACCGTCCTTTAGAGGACGACCATTCAAAGGCTACCTTACGTTGGGTGAAGGAGGAAAATCTTGTGACTCAAGATTATCTTGCTAAGATTCCTTTTAGGGGTAAGCTGTTGAAACGTCTTCGCGAAGTGTACGACTATGGGAAAGTAAGTGCACCATTCTTTGTAAAGGCTACGGGGAAATGGTACTTCTATAAGAACAATGGTCTACAAAACCAGAGCGTACTCTACGAAATGGACAGACTGGGTGAGGAGAAGAATGCACGCATATTTCTTGATCCCAACGAGCTCTCGTCAGACGGAACTGTAGCATTGGGCAGCATCAGCTTCTCACAAGATGGTCGTTATATGGCATACTCCATTTCTCGGTCGGGGAGCGATTGGTCGGAATTTTATGTGATGGATACGAAAACGCTTCAAGTTCTTCCCGACCACATAGAATGGGCCAAGTTCTCTGGAGCTACCTGGAAGGGTGACGGTTTCTTCTACAGTGCTTATGATAAACCAACGGAGAATGCCTATACAAGCAAAAACTCTACACACAAAATCTATTATCACCGCATTGGCACCCCACAGTCCAAAGACCAACTATTCTACCAAAATCCAACGGAACCAATGAGGTTCTTCAGCACCTCGGTCAATCAAGAGGAAACTATACAATTCCTATATGAGTCAGGAGGAGGAACAGGCAATATTCTCTACATTAGAGATCTTGGCCATGAGAACTCACAGTTTGTGAAGTTGGTTCCTAATATGGACTACGCTTATTCTCCTATTGCTACTATTGGCGACAAAGTTTATCTACTAACCAATGAAGGTGCGCCGATGTATAAGATTATGGTCATGGACATTCGCAAGCCCGAAAGAAAAGACTGGCAGACGGTTATCCCCGAAGGAGAAAATGTCATTGATGGAGCATCTATCATTGGTGGGGAACTTTATGTGACCTATCAACAAGACGCATGCAGTCATATACGTGTTTACGACCTCAATGGCAATCAACAACAAAAGATACAATTGCCGGGCATAGGAAGCGCACGCGTCAGTGGCAACAAGGATAGCAAGGAGTGTTTCGTCAGTTTTGCTTCGTTTACCCAGCCTTGGACAGTCTACCAATATGACCGAACAGCCAATACACTTCATGTGTACGCAGCACCCAAGGTGAATTTCAGGCTCAATGACTATGAGACCCGGCAGGTTTTCTGTACAAGTAAAGATGGTACACGCATACCACTTTTCATTACTTGTAAGAAAGGAATGAAACTGAATGGTAAAAACCCTGTTTACCTCTACGCTTATGGCGGATTCAATATTTCAATGACTCCAAGCTTTTCTGCTGCTCGCATTCCTTTCCTTGAACGTGGCGGTATATATGTTCAAGCCTGTCTCCGTGGAGGTGGAGAATATGGGAAAGCCTGGCATGAGGCGGGTACAAAATTGCAGAAACAGAATGTTTTCGATGATTTTATTGCAGCTGCTGAATATTTGATTAAGGAGAAATATACCAGCTCCCCCTACCTCGCAATTGTTGGTGGAAGTAATGGAGGCTTACTTGTTGGAGCTTGCATGACACAGCGTCCGGAACTATTTGGTGTCTGCGTACCGTCCGTAGGTGTGATGGATATGCTCCGCTATCACAAGTTCACCATCGGATGGAACTGGGCTTCCGACTATGGTACGAGTGCTGACTCTAAGGAAATGTTTGAGTATCTGCGGGGCTACTCTCCTCTTCACAACGTGAAGAAAGGTGTAAAATACCCTGCTACGCTCATCACAACAGCAGATCATGATGACCGCGTAGTACCCGCACACAGCTTTAAGTTTGCCGCAACACTTCAAGCTGACAATGCAAGCAAAAAGCCTATACTTATTCGCATCGACACCAAGGCGGGACATGGTGGCGGAAAGCCTATCGCCAAGCAGCTGGAGGAACAGGCCGACATATATAGCTTCATCCTCTATAACATGGGATTAAAGTATTAGACACAACAACAGAATGTAATCAGTCTTATCCAATAAGTCTAAGGGGAAGAGTGACTCAATACCCTTCCCCTTACGCTCATTTGTCCTTACAAATCACCCCACTTTCAACGTACGGCTATTAAGCTGTCACATTATCTTGTTGAGGGTTGTTGACATCATCTGGTTCTCCTATACTTAGTCAATATAAAGAGATGATCAAGAACCTTCCCCCGGATGTTGTGTATCAAAAGAAAGGCTCTTCCCATCTTCCGTCACACTGACAAGAATTGTGTCACCCTCCTTCACTTCATTACCGAGAATACGCTCGCTCAACCCATCTTCGACATAGTTTTGAATCGCACGTTTCAATGGACGAGCTCCAAACTGAACATCATAGCCTTTTTTAGCAACAAACTCCTTGGCCTTTTCTGTGAGTAGGAGCTGATATCCCAATTCGCTGATGCGCTTGTAGAGTCCATGCAGCTCTATTTCAACTATTCGTTTTATCGCTTCAAGATCGAGTTGATCAAATGTAATTATCTCGTCCAAGCGATTGAGAAATTCTGGTGAGAATTGCTTACTTAGACTTTTCTGTATGATGGAACGTGCATACTCTTTATCCTTTTCGTCACGAGCAAAACCTCCAGCATCACCCGCAGTGAAGCCGATGCCACGTCCAAACTCTTTGAGCTGGCGTGTACCCGCATTGGAAGTCATAATTATTACCGTGTTGCGGAAATCGATAAGTCGTCCGTTTCCATCTGTGAGTCGTCCCTCGTCAAGTACTTGAAGCAACAAGTTGAAGACATTGCCATGTGCTTTCTCAATCTCGTCAAGCAATACGATTGAATAAGGGTGACGACGCACACGCTCTGTTAGTTGTCCTCCTTCCTCATAACCGACATATCCCGGAGGAGCGCCTACAAGGCGCGAGGTATTAAAGCTCTCGGTATATTCACTCATATCAATGCGGATTAACGCATCAGCTGTGCCAAACATATACTCTGCCAGCTTCTTGGCTAAGTAAGTTTTGCCAACTCCCGTTGGGCCAAGGAACATAAATGCACCGATAGGGTGATTTTGCTCTTTCAGCCCAACTCGATTACGCTGGATAGCTTTTACCATCTTCTCAATGGCCTTGTCTTGTGCTACGACATCACGTTTTAGCGCATCTGCCATAGTGCGCAGCCGAAGGCCTTCAGCTTGATGCATCCTTTGCACAGGTATGCCAGTCATCATCGATACCACATCTGCCACATGATCTTCGGTAATGTTGACTTGTTCACCTACCTCTCCTTCTGTCCAGCGTTTTTGTGCTTGGCTAAGTTGATTCTCTCGTTCCACCTGTTGATCGCGGAAGCCGGCAGCCATCTCAAAGTTTTGATTTTTGACGGCCGTCTGTTTCTTCAGCTTGATTTCCTCAATCTCTTTTTGGAGGGTTACGATTTCCTTAGGTACTTTTGCGTTCTGTAGGTGAATATGTGACCCCACCTCATCAAGCACGTCAATAGCTTTATCTGGAAAGAAACGATCGGTGACATAACGATCAGTAAGTTTTACTATTAAGCGCAGCACGCTTTCAGAGTAAGACACCTGATGATGATGTTCATAGCGCTCTTTGATATTACTCAAAATTTGCAACGTTTCTTCTGGTGTTGTTGGTTCAACCATTACTTTTTGGAAACGCCGCTCCAATGCGCCGTCCTTCTCAATAGACTTACGATATTCATCAAGCGTGGTAGCCCCTATACATTGTATTGTCCCACGGGCAAGGGCAGGCTTCAAAATATTGGCAGCATCCATTGTGCCAGGTGCAGACCCTGCTCCGATAATGGTATGTATCTCATCGATAAAAACAATCACTTCTGGATGTTGTTCCAATTCTTTTAATAAGGCGCGAATGCGTTCCTCGAACTGTCCTCTGTATTTTGTTCCTGCAACAATCCCCGTCATGTCAAGAGCAATAATGCGCTTGTTAAAGAGCATTGGAGAGGTTTGATGATGTACAATCATCTGTGCAAGTCCCTCAACAATTGCACTTTTTCCTACGCCAGGCTCGCCAATTAGTATTGGATTGTTCTTCTTTCGACGTCCAAGAATCTCAATAATGCGCATAATCTCACGTTCACGACCTACCACAGGATCGAGTTTTCCTTCCATTGCAGCCGCTGTAAGGTCATTGCCAAAATTGTCTAAGGCTGGCGTGCCACCTTTTGCGTCTTTAGTATTGTGCAGTTGTGTATCATTCCCCTTGCTGTCTTGATTATCATCAGCGTCTCCAAAGAGCATATCGTCCCCGCCTTCAGAAAATTCAAGACTCCCCTCTACGTCGCCTGCCTTTTGCCGGAGCAACGATAAAGCTCGAGAGTAGTCGAGATGATTGCTCATTAGAGACATTTTCGCCTTCGTATCGGCCTTATCATGAAGAATTGCAAGTATCAAGTCTTGCACATCTACAACCTCTCTGTGCTGAATACGTGCCTCCAATACGGCAAGATGCAGCACGTTAGCAGCCTGCTCTGTAATATCTATTTCTTTACCGAGGGGTTTCCTTTCTTCCTTATTAATAGAAGCATGTTGCTCGAGTTGGGTCTTTACTGCTGGTACATTAATATTTAGTACGGCAAGAATCCTGTTTATTTTGGGGCAAGAGAGTCGGAAAACAGCCAGCAACAGATGCTCCGGTGCAATCAAAGCGCATGAAAGGCGGTCAGCCTCTTCACGACTGTAGTCCAGAACTTTAGTGAATTCTTTTGAAAATTGACTAATCATCTTGTTTTCTGAGTTTTTCTATTAGTAATTCGATTACTTTTTGTCATACACATACATAATTTCAATGCAAAAAACGTGCCAGATCAAAACTATGCTATGTGTCACTCGAGGTCTTGTCCAGATTGTCACTCGTGAAGGGTCTCTTCACCTTAATTTGGCAGCGAGTTTTCTTCTTAAGCCACCGTGCCTTACGCTGCTCATAATCGGCACGGTGGCGCTCAAGGAAATTATCTGCCATTGAAAAGACTATGTATGACAGTTATCTGAATGGGCGTATTATTGTTGTCAGTACCACCAACAAGACGAGTGCTTGTAAGTGACATGTCGTGCGAACATTTTGTAACGCGTGAAGTCGTTGTTCCATATCCTCCAGAAAGCGTTGTTGTCTCCAGGCTGATTGGAACAAGCACAGCCTTGTTCCAATTAGCGTCTACATTACCAGCACGACGTTTTTTTATCATGTGATTGACCAGCCCAGAAATATTATTGAATGTATAACCATTCTGAGTGGTGCTGTACGTTGCGGTGAAACTCGTTTTGTAATCCGGTATCCGGTTCTCGGCAAAAAACGATTGCAACTCTTCCAAAGGGATCAACAGCACCGTCTGTGGAGCTTCAAAGAGAAAGTCAGAGTTGCTGGAATTGTTGATGCGTGGAAACGTCACTTTGGCCGAATTGAGAGTATCCGTCTCGTGACCTCGCATGATTTCATCAATAGGAAGGGTTACTTCGGTGAACAGTCCTGCAGGGCTTTTCAAATAGGTACAATTCGTTTGTGCAGCCAGGCGCTCAAGCTGATTGTTGTCGTTGCTGAAGGTCGTTGTCTGGAGCACCTCCTCAGTACTGGCGAGTGAAGTGAAGGAAACAGAATCCTTACCATTGATGCGTGAACGAAAATAGATGTTCAGCTGTGCATTGGTCACATAGGCCATTGATCCTATTCCATTGGTCACCTTAAAGAAAAAGCCAGGACTAATCTCATGAAGGAAACGGTAGCTGTTTCGGAATGCGTCGGGAGAGGCGTAGAATTTCCGCATTAAGTAAGTACCATAGTTATTGTATCTGACTCCCGCCTTGTCTGTATAAGGATCATCCAGCCGAATGGCAATCGCCTTATTGGTTGAATTAGAATTGCGTGTTTGGTCAGCCAGCGTATAGGTGCGCTCCTGCTGGATTCCATCTTGACGGAGATAGCCCTGTGTGGCCGGGTTAAAATTGGAATAAATAACGCTGCCTTCCTCCAAAGGGTGTTCCATTTCATAGGCCGTCAACTTCATCTGAGCCAGTGAGTCTCCATAAAAGTCATTATAAACAAGGAGTATTTCGCAGGAGTCTGCAATTACCTCTCCTTGCCCATTGCGGCTTGTGATGCTGTCAATATCAGTAATCTGATAGTTGCTCAATGGATGAAGCTGGACCATGAAGTCGCCAGTCACATAGTTGTGTGTCTCAGGGTCTTTAACCCGTCCGAGATATCCAGTGATGTTGCGCGCAATGACGGAGTCAGCCTTGATGGTGCGCGTGCTTACTTCGAAAGTATCAGCCTTCACGGTCAATTGATCGGAATTATCAATCAATGAGCCGCCGATATTATCGGTCGTATCATCACAAGAAGCTATCGACAGTGCAGCAACTCCAAGAAAGAAGCTACCAACCAATTTATTGAATATTGCCATTGTTTCAAAGTTAAATATATATAGGAGACGACACACGCAAACTTTTGCGCATACTCTCCCTGCAAATGGGGGAAAGAATTTTAAGCTACTTGATATAGATTATGCTCATTCTCCTAAAAGCTGCATATAAAAAGCCGCATACTGACTTTTGATTTCGGCTGCAGTATCAGGATGGGTGAGCAAAGGTTTGTTCTCACATTGCGCATAGTGAATAAGTTGATCACTGATCTTATCACCCACTTTTACGATACCATCACTGTAATCTATGGCTAACTTGCCCAGCTCCACTGCGTTAAAAGGGTCAGCATATTTTTCGAGTAATTCGCTCTTAGCGGCCTTAAATTCAAGGGAACTCTTGAAATTGCAACCCAAATCGCCGGCAGGTTGCTCTTCAAAAAGAGAAGTTACCACTTTAGTATTAGCAAATTGCGGCTCGTCGTGATAGGCAGTCTTAACATATAATGGAATTACAGCGCTCATCCAGCCTTGGCAATGAATAATGTCTGGAGTCCACCGCAGCTTCTTGACTGTCTCTAAAACACCTCTTGCAAAGAAAATGGCGCGCTCACCATTGTCTGGATAGTCGTTGCCCAATTCGTCTTTCGTCATAGCGGGTCGTTTCTGATAATAGTCCTCATTGTCTATGAAATAGACTTGTATGCGCGACTGGGGTATAGAGGCTACCTTAATAATGAGTGGATGATCGGTATCGTCTATAATCAGATTCATGCCCGAAAGGCGAATGACCTCATGCAGCTGGCCACGCCTCTCGTTGATGCTACTCCATTTTGGCATGAAGGTTCTTATTTCAAAGCCAGCTTCTTGCATTTTTGCCGGCATCATCCCGCCCATGTCTGCCATCTCCGATTTGGGGACGTATGGGGTAATCTCTTGATTGATAAACAATACTTTCTTTGCCATTCTGAATTTGTTTTCTCGTGAAAATCGGTAACCAAAGTCGCCAACCCACGATTTCTTACTTGCAAAGTTACTATTTTATTCTAAAATACGCCTTTGCTTTTCAGATATTTTGTCCATTATCAACAGCATTTTATTATATTTTTCAGATTACTTTTTGTCTGTTTCGCAAAAAAGTTGTTACTTTGCACCCGAAATATTTCGCAAATGATGAAAGTATTTGAAACAAATGTAGATTTGCAAAATGCGCTCTTCGAAGCCCGAAAGCAAGAAAAATCTGTGGGTTTAGTACCCACAATGGGCGCTCTTCATGAGGGCCATGCTTCTTTGATTAGGCGAAGCGTTAAAGAAAACGATGTGACAGTGGTCTCCATTTTCCTTAATCCTACGCAGTTCAATGACGCGAACGACCTTGCGCGCTACCCCCGCACCCCAAAGTCCGACTACGCACTTTGTGAAGACTGTGGTGCAGACTTCGTCTTTGCGCCGACTGTGAGCGACATCTACCCCACCCCAGATACCCGACATTTTGACTTTCCACCGCAGACCACTGTGATGGAGGGGGCACATCGCCCCGGCCATTTCAATGGTGTTTGTCAGGTGGTGAGCCGTCTGTTTTATATTGTCGAACCGACCAGAGCATACTTTGGCGAGAAGGATTGGCAACAGATTGCCGTCATTCGACGCTTAGCCAGCTATATCAACTCTCCAGCACAAATCGTCGCATGCCCTGTCGTTCGTGAGCACGACGGCTTGGCGATGAGCAGTCGCAACCGGCTACTCACTCCAGAGGAGCGCACCATTGCGCCTAACATAGCCCGTGTCTTGACGGAGAGTGTTGATTTTGCCCAAAAGCATACGGTGGCAGAAACACATGACAAGGTGGTAAACGAATTAAATTCCATCGATGGTTTACAGGTGGAATACTTCCAAATTGTGAATGGTCACACACTTCTTGGCGTGGGCTCCTGGGAAGAGAGCGACTATATCGTTGGTTGCATCACCGTCAATTGTGGCAAAACCCCCATTCGCTTAATTGACCATGTTAAGTATAAGGGGTAAGCGCACGCCATGTATATCGAAGTTTTGAAAAGCAAGCTGCACCGAGTCAAGGTGACAGAAGCCAATCTGAATTATATCGGCAGTATCACCATTGACGAGGATTTGATGGATGCAGCCAATCTCATTGCCGGAGAGAAGGTGCAAATCATGGATAACAATAATGGTGAGCGTTTTGAGACTTATGTAATCAAAGGCGAGCGAGGCAGCGGATGTATCTGCCTCAATGGTGCCGCTGCCCGCAAGGTACTTGTGAACGACATCATTATCATTGCAAGCTATGCGCTGATGGACTTTGAGGAGGCTAAGACTTTCAAGCCTTCTGTAGTCTTCCCCGAGAACAATCGTCTCCACTCCAAATAGGGCAAAGTTTTCCCTTTTTGAAGTGAAGGGGCAGGGCTTTTGCACTTTACGTCGATATTCTCCCATATCTGAAAACAACCAGAAGACAATAAATGAAAAAATCTATAATCGTCTCGCTCCTGCTGCTTTCCACCATGGGGCTGTATGCGCAGAGTGGAACCAACTCTCCCTACAGCCAATATGGCTTAGGAGAGCTTTCTGATCAGTCAGGAAGTTTTAACCGGGGCATGAATGGGTTGGCCTATGGCCTCCGCCTCAACAACCAAATCAATGCCCTGAACCCAGCCTCTTACTCGGCACTCGACTCTCTGTCGTTCATCTTTGATGCTGGCGTTGGATTGCAAATGACACAATTTAAGGAGGGTGGCCGCACCGTTCATGCGAAAAACGCTGACTTGGAGTATGTTGTTGCCGGACTTCGACTGTTCCGCCATGTCGGCCTGAGCTTTGGATTGTTGCCCTACACCAATGTAGGCTATGACTATTCCAACTCCGCACACATCAACAGTTCCTTGTCGCCTGAATCACCCACAGCCACTTACAACAACAACTATCATGGCAGTCAGGGGCTACACCAAGTCTATCTGGGCTTGGGGGTAGAGCCAGTTCGCCATCTTTCTGTGGGTTTCAACGTTTCCTACCTGTGGGGCGGATATACCAAAACGGTGACCAACAGCTATAGTGATGCTTACGTCAATACTCTACAGCGCATATATTCAGCGGAGATACGAAGCTATAAACTCGACTTTGGTTTACAATATACACTGCCATTCAGCGCCAAGGACAACCTCACGCTGGGTCTCACCTATAGTTTGGGGCACAGCCTCAATGCCTCTCCAGAACTATCCGTCATCAACAACAATTCGCAATTGGCAGTGGCTGACACCGCAAACTTCAAAATTTCAAAGGCTTTGGACGTGCCGCACACGTTCGGCGCAGGTTTGTTGTATAACCACCATGACCAGCTGCGCATAGGAGTTGATTACCAGTTGCAGAAATGGGGAGACCTTGACTATCCGCAATATTCTGAACAAGGAGGAGGGTATGTGCTGAAAAGCGGCTTGCTAAAAGACCGCAACAAGGTCACCGTGGGTGTAGACTATTGTCGCGGCGAGCGCTATCGCGGATTTCACAGCCGACTCCATTATCGTGCTGGTGTGGGTTATGCCACCCCTTATTTCACGATCAATGGAAAGGATGGACCTAAGGAGTTGTCTGCCTCACTGGGCTTGGGCATCCCCATCATCAACAATTACAACAACCGCTCTATGCTCAATATCTCTGCACAATGGGTGCGTCGTGACGCGACATCCATGGTTACGGAGAACACCTTCCGCATCAATATCGGCTTCACTTTCAACGAGCGTATGTTCGCAAAGTTTAAGGTAGAATAGGAGCAGACTGCCTTGAAAGGTCTTCTTTAAACCTTCACTCATGATGTTTCCCTGCCCATATACGGAACGTGCAAAGCGGTACTTGAGAAGTGCACAGCTTCCTGCGCTGATATTCGTGACGTTGGGGTGCTTTGTGGTAGGTTGCAACCAGCCGAAGGAACATACAGCCCCCGCCATTCACGACCGCGATTCTGTGCCGGTCATGACCACCTACGGGGTCAATACGCTCATCTCTGACTCTGGCGTAATCAAATACCGCATTGTGGCTGAACGCTGGGAAATCAACGAAAACCGCAAACCTTCGAGATGGACGTTCGACAAGGGCATCCTCCTCACGCAGTTTGATGAGAAAAAGCGCATTCTCGGTTACATCGCTTGTGATACGGCAGTATACTTTGATAAGGAGCGTAAGTGGCTGCTTCGCGGACGTGTCCGCATTCGCACAGAAAAAGGAGTGGAATATTGGAGTAACCAACTAAATTGGGACGAGCGTAACCACCAGCTTAGTTCCAACGTGTTCTCGCATATCAAAACGCCCGACCGTGAGCTGCAAGGGGATTATTTTCGCAGCGACGAGACCATGAGTGCCTATGTTATCGGTGACGCCAAGGGCTGGGGCTTGTTCCGTAAAGATGAACTCAACCCTGGCGCAGCGCACAATGATGAAGCTCCCCTGCCACCTCGCCCGTCGGAAGCCACCAGCCATAACTCACTGGAGGATTCCCCGAAAGGACGACAATCGCTTCCCTGAACCTAAGAAAATCATATAAAGCAAATTGGACACTTATACTTATAATGTAATAGCCATCCTGGCAACGATGATACTATCGGGCTTTTTCTCTGGCATGGAGATAGCCTTCGTTTCCAGCAACCGTCTGTTGATGAAAGTGGGAAAAGACCGTAGTGGCCTGGTAGAGCATTGTTTGAAAGTATTTTACGACAACCCCAACGGCTTCGTCTCGACCATGCTCGTGGGCAACAACATCGTGCTGGTGGTCTATGGCATTCTTTTCGCCCGGATCTTTGACGGACTTTGGCGACTTGGCGGCATTACCAATGACGCTACGTTGGTCATGCTCGACTCCATCTGCTCCACACTGGCCATACTCTTCACGGGCGAATTTCTTCCCAAGACATTGTTCAAGAGCAATCCCAACCGTTTGATGGTTCTGTTTGCTCCATTGGCATACCTATTCTATATTGTCCTTTGGCCTATCAGCCGTTTCTCAACCCTCATGTCACGCGTGTTTCTACGACTGATTGGTGTGAAGATGGAGGAGGGGGCCAACGATGGAACATTCACCAAGGTGGACCTCGACGATCTTGTGCAGTCCTCTATCGACAACGCCCCACAAGGCGGTGAGGTAGAGGATGAGGTAAAGATATTCCAAAACGCATTGGACTTTCCCGACTTGAAAGTGCGCGATTGTATGGTGCCAAGGACGGAAATCAATGCCGTTCCCTACGATTGCTCGGTCGATGAGTTGCAGCAAAAGTTCATAGAGAGCGGCAACTCCAAAATTCTGATATACAAAGAGGATATTGACCATATTGTCGGCTACATCCACACGCTGGAGCTGTTCCGGTCGCGCGAAAAGTGGCAAGCCCATATCCGTCAGATGCCCTTCGTCCCCGAAACGATGGCGGCACAAAAGCTCATGCAAATCTTTTTGGCGCAGAAGAAGTCCATAGGAGTCGTGGTAGACGAGTTTGGAGGCACATCGGGCATAGTTTCTTTGGAAGATATTGTCGAGGAAATCTTTGGTGACATCGAGGATGAACACGACAATACCAACTATATAGCGCGGCAAATCACGGACAACGACTATCTTCTCTCTGGACGTTTGGAGATTGACAAGGCCAACGAGCTGTTCAACCTCGGCTTACCAGAGAGTGGCGAGTATAAGACCATTAGCGGACTTATACTGAACACATACCAGAGCTTTCCTAAACTCAATGAGGTCGTCAACGTCGGGAAATACCACTTTAAGATTATCAAAAAGACCATGACGAAGATAGAACTGGTACGACTTCACGTGGCTGATTCCTGATGTCAACGTCTACACCTATGAGATGAGCTATGGGATGAAAGACACGTAAAGTGAGCGGCTTTATCTGTTTGCAGCCTATAGAACGGGTTGAAATGGCAAGGAAACGAGCACGTCAACGCAAATTGTCGGAGTTATGTATGGTTAATTGCCAATTTTTTACTAATTTTGTACGCATTTTCTATCCGCGCAAGCGTCGTTCCGGCCATTTTTCATTAATGCGTCCGTGCCACCAGCGGATGGAGAAGAAGAGATATGAGAAATAAATAATTAAAAATAAAGTAAAACAAATGGCAGCTTTAGGAAAAATTAGAAGCAAGGGAATCACGCTGATTATCATCATCGGCTTAGGTCTCTTTGCGTTCATTGCCGAGGAGGCTTTCCGTTCCTGCAATGGTATCAAGGGACAAAACAGCCAGCAAATTGGCGAGGTTCTTGGTGAAAAGATCAATGTGCAGGACTTCCAAAAACTCCTTGACGAGTATCAAGATGCGATGAAATTCACCATGCGCACCGAAAATCTAACTGAGGAACAGCTCAATCAGTTAAAAGACCAGGTTTGGCAGCAACTCGTTTCAGAGCGGGTGATGAAGGATGACTGTGAGAAGTTAGGACTGACAGTGACAGAGGATGAGTTACAGAATGTGCTCAATGACGGCACCAACCAGATGCTCGCACAGACTCCCTTCGTCAATCAACAGACCGGACGCTTTGATGTTTCTATTCTCAAGCAGTTCATCGATGCCTACCACAAGGCTCAGGCAAGCGGCAATAGCGAGCAAGTGGAGCAGATGACTCCGGCTTACAACTACTGGCTCTTTATCGAAAAGAACCTCCGCACCCAACTGTTGGCGCAGAAATACCAGTCATTGTTGGCTAATTGCATTCTTTCCAACAAGGTAGAGGCGAAGATGGCGTTTGCCGATGAAAACGAGGAAGCACAGATAGAATTGGCTTCTATCGCTTACTCCACTATCAAAGATGCCGACATCAAGGTCATGGACGATGAGCTGAAGGCCAAATATGAGGAGCTGAAGCCGGCTTTCCGTCAGCAGCAAGAGACCCGCGATGTGAAAGTGGTTGACCTGCAGGTGAAGGCCAGTCCGTCTGACCGCGCCGCACTACAGAAGGAGATGGCACGCTACCAAAAGCAGCTCGCCACTGCTGCCGATCCCACCCAGGTGGTGAGCAAGAGCGGAAGTGTGATACAGTACATTGGTCTTCCCATTAGTGGAAAAGCTTTCCAGCAGTACCCAGACATCGCATCAAAGATTGACTCTATGGCGGTGGGTACCACAGGAGTTGTGGAAAACAAGAAGGACAACACCTTCAATATCGTTCGTATTCTCTCCCGTGCTGAGCTTCCCGACTCGGTGGAGTTCCGTCAGATACAGGTAGGAGGCTCAAGTATCGAGGCTGCACGTGCCTCTGCCGACAGTATTCGTAAGGCATTGGAGGGAGGCGCTGACTTCCAGACCGTAGCCAAACGATACGGACAGGACAGCACCAAGACATGGTTCACAGGCGCTATGTACGAGCAAGCCAATACCATGAGCATGGATAACCGTACTTATATTGAGGCATTGCTCCACGGTGCAGTGGGTTCCACACTCAACATCGAGTTGTCACAGGGCAATGTGGTCGTGCAGATTCTCGACCGCAAGGCGATGAAGAGCAAGGCTGTGGCTGCAGTGATTAAGAAGGAGATTCGCTTCTCAGACAATACCTACTCACGAGCTTACAACCGTTTCAGCCAGTTTGTCACCCAGAGCCAAGCCAGTTTGGCTGACCTCAAAAAGAACGCGGCCAAATATGGTTATACCGTTCAGGACATCAACGATTTCGCTACCTCCAACCATACGATTGGTAACGTTGGCGGTGCTGGCATCCGCGATGCCATCAAGTGGATTTTTGAGGCCCACGAGGGAATGGTTTCCCAGCTCTTTGAGGCTGGTCAGGACAATGACCACTTGCTTGTACTGTGCATGACGAAGATTCACCCACAAGGCTATCGTCCTTGGGATGACCCCGAAGTGAAGGAGGTGCTCAAGCGCGAGGTGATCCGCGACAAGAAGGCTGCCATGATCATGGCCAAGCTGAAAGGCGTCAATAACATCGCTGCCGCCAAGCAGAAGGGAGCCAAGGTCAGCATGGTCAACCAGATTACATTTGCATCCCCTGCTTTCATTCCGGCTACCGGCGCTGCCGAGCCCGCCCTTTCTGGTGCAGTGGCAGCCACCGCACAGGGCAAATTCTCCTCTGCTCCTGTCAAGGGCATGGCGGGAGTCTATGTCTTCAAAGTGGTGAAGAAGCAGATGCGTCCGGGCAAGTACAATGAGGCACAGCAGATACAGATGTGCCGTCAGCGTGCAATGCAGTATGTGGGCAACTTCATGCAGGATCTTATCATGGCTGCAGGAGTAGTCGATAATCGTTACCTCTTCTTCTAAGAAATAAGGTAATTATTTATATCATTTCACATAAATGGGGACGTTGTCATTCGACAGCGTCCCTTTTTTGATTTCTACCCCACACAACGAAGATGCTAAAAAGTATCATTAAAAACTTTAGGGGAATGGCTTACTAAACAAGAATTCCTCCATATATGGGCAATGGGGATGACTATGTCTTCGCTGCAAACCATGCTGTTCCTTCCGGCAATATTAGCACACGACTCCGCCCTGCTTTTTCGGTTTTGTCAAAGAGTCCATATTAGCTCGTAATACGGCCTGAAAAGCGTTGCAATAGAGGCTCTATTGCAACGCTTTTCAGGCCGTATTGCAAGGCAAAACCACTGCCATGAAAAACAACAACGAATAATAGACGGTTGATGACGGTAAAAATCAAAGCGTCACATGGCGTAAAAAACGTTGGAAATGCCCAATTATCGTTTGCTTGATGAGCAATGTAAAAGTCGCTATGGGCTTGTCCGTGCCGCTAAATATAACGGACAAAATCATGTAGGCTTACGCCTCTTTCTCCTTAGTGGCGGCAGCACACGCTGGACAGATGCCTCTATAGTAGAGTTGAGTGTCCTGAATGACAAATCCCTCGGGCACACCGGCAAAACTGATGTCAGGGACAGGCTCGTCCATCAGGTCAAAGACCCGACTACATTGCTTGCAGAAGAAATGCACATGGGGCATGGTGTTGCCATCATAGCAGACGCGGTGGTCATCGATAGTCAGCATCTGGGCAGCATTACGCTCCGAAAAAAAGCGCAACGTATTATATACAGTGGTACGGGAGAGCGTTTTTATGGTCGGAACAAGGGCCACATACACATCCTCCACGGTGGGATGGGTGTGATGGGTAAGCAGATAGTCCATAATGGCTACCCGCTGTTTGGAGGGGTTGATGCCACACTCCTTCAATCTATCGTACGCTAATTTTGATATCATTTATCTCGCTTATTTGAATATTTTCGTATGCAAAGGTAATAAAAAAAACAAAACCAGCGGCCTTATTTGGAGAAAATACAATCTACAAAAGAAAAAACAGCTCATTAAGCTGTTTAATAACCGAAATCGGCTCCAATTTTGAGCACTGATAGACCTATTTCTCAATGATTCCCCCTGCGCTGCATGCGCTTGTAGCCGGGGATTGAACCCCAATCGCCATTAGACCGAAATCGACAAAAAGAACAACGAAATATCCTTCTTTCCGTCCATTGACACTGTTTCTTTTGGCATCTTGCTGCCGTAAGTGTTTCAGCAAAGCCCCCCCTGTCATCAACACTTACGTGGTAACCTGCATGAAAAAAACTGCAGCCTGGGAAGAAATCTCATGACCGATGGGGTTGAATCCATCGGGTTTGACAGACACATTCAGTTTGATCCCAGTGTCAAAGCACAATGGTCTCGAGGTCATCAGGCACGAAAATTTCTCCGCTGAAGTAGCGTGCCGCTTCTTGGGTGTAGCGCTCCTTTCGGGTGGACAGTGTCTTGTCCTCGGTATGGTAGAGGACAAGATGCTTCACCCCCAGCTCCGCAGCCAGCTTTCCAGCGTCCAGCGCCGTGCTGTGGCATTTCTCGTAGGGGTTGAATATTTTCCGGTCGTCATAGAGACAAAACGCCTCACACATCAACCAGTCGGCGTGTTCCACCAACAAACGGTTGAGGGGATTGTAAGGCTCATCCCCCAGACAGGTCAAGACCACCGGCTGGCATGACGCATCAAGAGAATTGGGCAACTCAGCTCTGAACCCGAACTGTTTTTCTTTGGTGGAGTGAATGTCAAAGCATTGCAGGCGCATATCACCGACCGTAAAGCCCTCGCCATCCTTCAGCTCGTGGAAAACAACGCGCTCTGCCACACGCTCCAACTGTTTTTTGGCCAGTACCATGTCGATAATGGTTTTGATGACCCGCATCACCTTGTCGTTTCCATACACCTGCAGCGTTCCCTGATAGCCTTTACACTGCGCCACCATGCGGACAATCCAGATCACACCCAGCACGTGGTCGGTATGGGCATGGGTGACATAAAGGTAATGAAGGTCGCGGATTTCGACCCCGACCTTTCTCAACTGCGCCAGCACGCCATTGCCCCCACCTGCATCTACAAGGAGTCGCGTGGTGGAAGTGGACAACAAAAAGCACGTATTATAGCACTGGGTAACGGTCGCATTGCCCGTGCCCAACATCGTAATCTTATTCATGTCTATTTTAATTGGATGCCATCGGAACATACGGAGCGTCGCCACGAGAGCGAAACTCCTGTCCTTCAGGCTGTTCGTATGACTACAACTTCTTGCCTATGCTGTCACGTTTGTGCGTGGACGCCGCTGACTTTCCTCGTGGGGCGCATCAAGATGGCCTTCCGCCACCAGCGTACAATCGTCCACGTCGAGCACGCCCTTCTGATATAACGACAGCAGATAGTGGCTGAAATCATGCTCCGAAGTTGCGCTTCGGAGCAAAGGTTGGAGGACTCCCTGCTCAAAGTCGAGAGATTCCTCCTGCGCCATACGCAGCAGTTGGGCGTTGAGCGTCGATGCGGTAAGCTCTTCCTCCAGTTCCTGCTGATAGCTATCGCAGTGTGACAACTCATAGCGCATCAGGAGATAGTGGGACAATGCGTCGGAAGCGGCAAAGACAATGGACGTGTCGTCGGTCTCGAAAGTGCCACTGCGGAAGCCTTCCGGCTCCAAAGGATCTTTGCAACTGACCAGCCGCGGAGGGTGACTGAAGTCGGCCAACCGCGTAAAGCTGTGTGACAAGATTTTCGTCTTGCGGCTGTAGTGGAACACCACGCTGTCGCCGTACGCCATCCACGTCCATCGGTTCGTGCCCGTGCGCCACGCCACGGCAACGGTGGCGCACGACCCTTCGGTGTAAAACTTGTTCAGCAACATGCCGTCCCCCTCCTTGGCTTGTTGCTCGTGGGCGTTGTAGAACGCTTCCCAAAGTCCATCCACCCAACGGTCCAGCTCGCCGAACTTTGTGATGGGAAGGACGGTTGGGAGTTGGTCTACCAAATATTGTGACCATTCATTGGCGAAGACTCCGCAGCCCCCTGCCCCATCCGACACCGCAATGCGCTGGTCAGCAGCGAAGAATGCGTCCTCGTTGACCACCTTGTCGTTCCATTTCGGAATCGAAACGCCTATAACACGCTCATCCATCGGCAAATCATGTATTGGGGTTGACCATCATACTCGACAGGGTGCCGATCTTCATCATCTTCACCAAGCATTCCATGCCCGTGTTCACGCCCATGGCGCGATAGCGGATGTCAGCCTGCTTGTCGCCAAAGAGGGTGCGTATCTGGTCGTTGTAATTGAGGGGGAGAAGGCTCGACAGGTGGAAAAGATGCTCACCATCGCTGTTGCCGTTCAGCTCACCCGTGGTGGCTGGGAACACCACCGACTCGCTCTGCCCGGGCACTACGTGGATGTTGAAGAGCAGCACATTGCCGTCGTTGGTAAACATGGACTTGAGTTGGTTCGAGAGTTGCAGCATCTGGTCGTCCGACACGCCATTGTATGCGCCGTCGGTTATGTTGATAATCGTCGGTGGGTAGCAGTCTTTCTCGTGGTGCTGGCGCATCCAGCCGTCCAGCAATCCCTCGGCGCGCTTGAATGCTTTGTCCATCCTTGTCCAGCTTCCGTCGTGGCGCGCGGTCATCCACTGCTTCTTCTCCACCTCCTTGGTGGTCATTCCCCTGCGGGTGCGTACCTCCTCCTTGACCAATTTCTTGGTAAAGGGATTGTCGCGGATTTCCTCTGGGGTGACGAAGTCGCGGCCTTCCAAGGCGCCGTTCCATGCGCTGTAGGCCTCTGCGCCATAGCCAATCATTGCGATGTCGAAGTAGTGGCGGGTCTCGTTGCTCTTCACGCAGCGCTCTACCAACTCGTTGATCTGGCTGTTGACAATGCGTGCCACCGCCTCCGAGAGCGTCATGTCCTCGCCGTTGTAGGTCGTCAGGCGGCGCATCGAGCCGCTTTGGTCCACCAAGAAGATGAAGGCTGTGGGGTGCTCGCGGTCCACACGCGCCGTGTAGGCATCCTTGGTGTGGAGGCGTTGGGGGGTGTTGGGGATGGGAATGCCAAAGTTGGCGATGTTGGTGATGTACTTCAGCGGCACGCATCCCTTGACGAGCACCTCGGCTTGAAAGAACGGCTGCTCATCGGCATCGAGGTCGAAGTGCTTGCGCGCCTTGACGGTCTGGAAGTGGATGCGCTTGAAGTCGGCGAGCGTGCCCCCGACATTGGCCCCGTTGCGCGTGGCGTTGCGGTCGGCAAACATCGTCGCCTCGTCGTAGATGACCTGCAAGTCAATCTCCAAGATGACGGGATTGGTAATCCTCCCGTCGTTCATCGCCACATACTGCATGGGGTGCTGGGGCGTGAAGCTCAGACGGACGTAGTGCTCCAGGCCGTCGCGTGCGTCGAGCGACCACGACAACGAGCCTTGTCCGCCTCCTCCGGGCTTGGCAATGGTGATGCCCCGCTCCTCACAATCCTTCCACGCATAGAGACCGCCGTGGTCGATGATGCTCTTGAGGTTGTCGCGATCGGTGAAGTGATAGAGCTTCGTAATGTGGTTTTGCTCGAGGATTTGCTTAAATTCCTCCCAGTTGCTTCGCTTGTTCATTGGTAGTGTTGTGTTATAGTTTTACGTTAAAATAGTGACAAATCCTTGTTGGGATGATGTTCCTCCTCCGACGAGGACGTGGCATAAGGGTAAGTTCCCTCCACAAACGCCTTGACGAGCGACGCATGGGATAGCGGCTTGCGCGGGTCTTCCACGTCGGCGTTGGTGTCATAGTCGAGGAGAATGATGGTCTGGGTGCGGCTTGCGGCGCGTAGGCGGTCGATGATGCCAGCCACTTTGTGTTCCAGCACCCACCGGTAGGTGGGGAGATAGATGAGCTTGCGCGCCTCGATGTAGCCGAGCAGCTCCGTGCCATGCACCCCCTTGCGGTGTCCGAGGGGCGGTCCAAAGCGACGCACGGTGCGCTTGATGTTGTGCATGGTGGCGTTCTGAAACACGCTGACATCCACATCGGCATGGGCAAACACCTTCAGCCCTTGCCAAACGGCCTCCACACACATGGCAGTCATGCCGTCGCTGAACGGCACGGGAATGTCGCCATGGGGATAGAACGGGCTGAGGCGCACCAGGCTGTCGGTCGCCTTGCTGGTCACGTCGGCCAGGATGGCGCCGGGATATTTCCTCAGCAGCGTCTCCTGCTTTTTACGTTTCGACTCAATAATAATCATACCTGTAAAATGCTTAAAATTTTTCGACCGGCAGAGCCGGTATTCTATGCTCGCAGGACGTGCTTCGTTCCTTTCGGGGGCTGCTCCGCAACGCCCCCTCTTGGGAACGATGCCCGACCTGCTCGCGGGAGCTTAGAACTTCAAAACGAGGTGTTATGCTCAACAGAAAGTTGTTACTCGGAGAGGGCCAAGCGGAGCCCGAGGTAGCAGCACCAGTCGGGGGCGTTGAAGATACGAAACGACGACCGGCAGCACCCGGCAATGAAGTACCAGCTGCCGCCCCGGAACACGCGGTTAGACCCACTGGCAGGTCCTTTAGGGTCGGTTTGGGCATCGCTGCTGTAGTCCTCATACCAGTCATTGCACCACTCCCATACGTTGCCGCTCATGTCATACAGCCCCAACTCGTTCGGCTGCTTCGTCCCCACGGGATGGGTCGTACCTTTGGGAAATTCACCATACCATGCCACGTCGTCCAAATTGTTGCTCCCGCTATATTGGAAATGCCGGCTTTGGTTGCCGCCCCGCGCGGCGAACTCCCACTCCGTCTCCGTCGGTAGGCGGAAGTTCTTCCCCGTCAAGGCGTTCAGCTTCTTGATAAACTGCTGGCAGTCGTCCCAGCTGACCTGCTCCACGGGCAGCTTGTCGCCCTTGAAATATGAGGGGTTGCTGCCCATCACCGCCCGCCAAAGCGCCTGCGTCACCTCCGTCTTGCCCATGTAATAGTCCTTTGTCAACGTCACCTTGTGCGCAGGCTTCTCCCAATCGTCAGGGTCTTGCATCTCCGGAGTCGCGCCCATCGTTAACGTTCCTGCTTTGACCAGCACCATGTCGAAGGCTACACCATTGACCTCAAAGGGCTGAACAAAACCATCCTGCAGCGTATTTTGAGGCTGCGGATTCTGCGGTACGTCATGTGTAAGAACTCGTTTAGGGTCAGCATCCTGCCCCACCCCACCGGGCTTCCGCACACTGAAGAGGCGAAAAGAGCAAGCGGCGAGATTCTTATGCGCCATCGTGATGAGGAACAAGGCGTAGAGCGTGCACAGCTCTTGGTCGGCAAGGAGCGGCTGAAGTGCGGCTATTACCTGACTCTTGCCCAACTCGGCGTAGTCGGCAGCGGAGAACAGCAGACGGTCGGGCGCACCGAAACGGTCGAACAAGGCGGGAGACAGCGCCATGGCCTTGAGCGAGAGCGCAATGACAGACAGGGCAAAGTCGTCGATAGTCTCGTCGAAATCGTTGATCGTGCGCTGCGGATGGCAAAAGTCGCGTGTGCCCAAGGTGGGCGATTTCCATCCTTTCAGCGCAGGGACAAACATCCCGTCGTAATCCACCAGGGTCAGCGTGCCGTCGGGACGCACCATGACATTGTCGGGCTTGATGTCGCCATGGGCAAAGGTCTGGGTGCGAAGCCATACCGCCAAGCGACAAAACCGGTAGCAGAGCAACGCCATGGCAGACGCGTCATGGTGCAGGCGAGAGACATACTGCTCCATCGTCTCGCCCTCCACCCAGTCCATCAAGAGGACGGGGAACTCGTCGTCATCGCAATGGGAATCGACAAACAGCTCCCGTTCCAAATACTGGACCGGTGCGATATAGGGGGAATCGACCAGCTCCAGCTCTTCGGCAATGCGTTGGTAAGCCTCCGCACGCCCCTCTTGCTCCTCGGTGAAGCACTTCAAGGCGTAGCACTTCCCCGTGCGCTCATCGCGCATTTTGAACACCACGGCAAAGGCACCGCTGCTGCGCAACGGCTCGCCATGGTCGTCGGGGACGGGGCGGAGGTGCGCCAACTGGTCGAGATTGTCGCCCGCATCGTTGATGGCACTTACGTATTCGGATATCAATGGGTATTGCATGACAGCTTCTTTTATACGGTCATATATGTAATGAAAGCCCCGCAGCCTGCCAATGTGCCGCGGTGTTCATTCTTGGTGGACTCCATCTCAGGGCATTCTGCTACTTGAGCTTCTTCAAAAAGCTGTCCGCCTGGGCGTTGCCCAGCGCCTTGGCCTTCTCGATATTGGCCAGACCATCAGCCTTCTGTCCCAGCTGCACCTGCGCAATGCCTAATATCAAGTAGCCGTCGGCATAATCGGGTTGGGTCTTAATGCAGTATCTGCCCGCCTCGGCAGCATCCTCGAACCGGTTGACCCGAAGGTAGAGACTGCCTGCCTCGGCATGGTACGCCACCTCGTCGGGGGCAAGACGGCAGGCGGTGAGGATATCGCCCAATGCCTGTTGGAAGAGTTTGCCTTTCAGCTCAATCTGTTCGCGCTGATAGTAGAACCCGGCATCCAGCTGACCTTGGTTGAAGTATTCGTAGCGGAGGAGGTCCACCATGGATTTGCGGTACTCTCCCACCTTGGCATATTGAAAGCCACGGGCGTAGAAATAGGGCGCAGCACTCGCGACGTATGGCGTGTCACACACTGCTACACTCTGCTCTAAGAGTGCCAATACCTCGGCATCGGTTGCACCTAAATGTTCCTTGCATTGTGCCATCTCCAAGTAAGTCTCGGGCAATCGCGGCTCGGCTTTGGCAAGGTTTTCAAATAAAGACAGCGCGTCGGAATAGCTTCCTTTGGCATAGGTAATCTGGGCAATCAGGTGCTGGTAGATGAACTGTGGGTCAGCGGCATTGGCCAGGCGTGCCTCCTCGAGTGCCTTGTCCAGCGTCCATGTGGCAGGCAACTTGCCTGAAACAGCCTGTTGGTTGGTCAAAACGAGATAGATGACATTGCCATAGTTGAAGTGGGCCTCGCCTTTCTTCGTGGCCTTGTCCACCGCCTCCTGGAGTAATCGGTCGGCTTCGGCATTGTCTCCCCGTCCAAGGGCGGTCATGGTCAAGGCATAATAGCCGTCCGTAAGATAGGGGAAGCGGCGGATAAACTCCCTGATGGTGACCTCGTGGTCGCGCGGTTTCTGCGCATTGGAGAGCAAGAGCGCAACAATGGCCTCGCGCTCGTTGTCGGGCAAGCCGATACGGAGGTGGGCACGACGCATCACAGGGTCGTTTTGGGAAAGTCCTTTGAGCGTGAAATCACGAGCAAAAGCCGCATCTGTGGCACTCTGCAGGTTCTCCGACAGGTTGAAAATGCCAATCAGCTCACCCTTGAGATTGACCACCGCCGCACCGTTGAGCTTGGCTGTGGCCGCACTCGACTGCAACTGGTAGTAGTTATAGGAAGTATTGAAATGGTCGGCTGCCTTCACCTTGCCCTTGACAGGTGAGCCTAACACCTTGGGAGGCACGATCCAGACCTCATCTCCGGCGGCGGCAGTGCCCAAAGTGATGGGCTGCGGATGGGCAGCGGAAACGCTAAACTTAACTATATCATAGATTTCATCCGCTCCCAAAAGTGCCTCAAAGGCACTGACGGTACCGCTGTTGTCGCTTACCACCACAGAGTCGGCTCCCTCGAAAGGTGTCCATGCCGACACAACGGTAGCACCAGGGCCGATGAAAACGGCTGGAGCGACCGACAACTGTTTGCCGTCGGCGGCATAGGTGGTGACGGAAAGCATACTTCCCATGACCCCCTTCACTGCAGCAGGCTGCGCCTTTGTAATGAGGAACAAAGGCAGCAGGCAAATTATCAAAATAATCCTTTTCATTTATTATTCCTTCTAATCATTTGTATTATCCGACCAAAAGTCAGCGCTTGGACGCGCCTAACAGCGCCTTGGCGTTCTCCAAAGCCGCCGGAGACACATTCTCGCCCGACAGCATCAAGGCGATTTCCCCTACCCGCTCGTCAGGAGTGAGTTGCCTCATGCGGCTTTCCGTCCCGTCGGGCGTATCCATCTTCTCTACCTTGTAATGGTGTTGACCACGCGCAGCAATCTGGGGAAGATGGGTAATGGAGATGACTTGACGGCCACCTGCGCCCATTTCTTCCATGATCATGGCCATTTTTTCGGCAATCTTTCCCGACACCCCCGTGTCAATCTCGTCGAAGATGATGGTCGGCAACTTGATAGTGCCGCTGATCATCGCCTTCAAAGAGAGCATTACACGCGCAATCTCGCCACCTGAAGCCACCTGTGAAACAGGTTGTAACGGCGTGCCACGGTTGGCAGAAAAGAGGAATACGACGCGGTCAGCACCGCTTGTGGACAACTCCGCCGGTTGAATCTCCACCTCAAAGCGCACATTCGGAATGCCCAACGGAACAAGGCGGGCGCGCATCTCGGCTTCCACCTTGCGTGCGGATGCTGTGCGCGATTGAGTCAGTAGCGTGGCTTTTTGCTCACATTGTGCTTTAAGTTGAGCCACTTCCTGTCGCAATGCCTCTACATCACCGTCAGCATTTTCAATCGTCTCCAATTGTTTACGGATGGTCTCCTGATGCTCAAGCAGTTCCTTCACGGTGGTGACATGGTATTTTTGCTCCAATGTGTACAGTTGATCAAGGCGCGCATTGATGGCATCTTGACGTGCGGGGTCGAAGTCTATGGACTCCATGTCGGAGGAAACCTCTTGAGCAATGTCATCCAACTCAACATGCACCGCATCCAGTCGAGCAGCCAACTCCTGGGCCTTGGGATAGACTGGGGCTATGGACTGGAGGTGTTGGAGCGCCATGCTCACCTGGGAGACCGCCCCTTGGTCATCGCTGGACAGCAGGGTGTCGGCAGAAAAGATGGCCGACTTGATGTCGCTGGCATGGTTGAGCGTCTGACTCTCTTGTTCCAACTCTTCCTGCTCGCCCTCTGACAACTGGGCAGTGGAAAGCTCATTGAACTGAAACTGCAAGAAGTCGCGGTTCTGTTCATCGGTCGCTATCTGATTCAGAAGCGTGTTTAACCTGCGCTCTGCCTCGCGATAACGGACAAAAGCGGCTGAGAAATCAGCACGCATTTTGGCATTGTTGGCAATGATATCGATGACGCTCAGTTGAAAGTCATCCTTCTGTAACAAGAGATTCTGGTGCTGAGAGTGGATGTCTATGAGCTGTTCCCCAAGCCTGCGCATCACTTGTTGGGACACTGGCATATCATTGATGAAGGAACGCGACTTGCCCGTACTTGTCAATTCGCGACGGATAATGGTGTCTTCGGGGTCGTAATCAATATCGTTCTCTTCAAAAAACTGCTCAAAATGATAGTGGCTAAGGTCAAAATGGGCTTCTATTGTACACTTTGCCGCCTTGCCATTTTTGTCCTTTGGACGCTTCACCTGCTTGCTGTCGGCTCGGTTGCCCAACAAGAGACCTATGGCTCCAAGGATGATAGACTTTCCCGCTCCCGTCTCTCCGGTGATGACAGAGAAGCCTGGGAAGAAGTCAATGTCCAGCTGATCAATCAGCGTGAAGTTCTTGATGTATAAATGTTTCAGCATTGTCTTATCTATCCGTGGCAGAGGATGCAAGATTCTCCACCTTCAATGGTTGCTTTATGCGGTTACTGCTTAATCTTTTCCCACGTGGCATTCTGCGATGCATTGATGGAAAACAGGATGTCATAAACCGACTCCTTCTCCTTTGGCGTGCCTTTTCCTTTATATATATTGGCCAGTTCGTCTTTCTTAAAGTCCGTCCAAATCTGCGGGAGGAGGCTCATCGGCTTGTCCTCGTGCGCCTTCTTGAGATCCGTCTCCAGCGCAGTGGTGATATTAGTACGCCCCCGCTCGACGTTATTGGCCATTTCGTCCAGCCCCAAACGATAATAGTCATACTGCAACTGTCGGAAAGGCTTCAATCCACCGTCGAGATAATCGTTGATGATGGCAAAGCGATTGCGGTCGCTGTCGAATGCCTTCCATCCCGTAAAGTTGAGGTTCTGTGCGTTGTTGGCTAAATTTAAGCAGCGCTGAAGAACATCTTCGCCTCCCATTGGGGAAAAGGAATCGAGGTCAAGACCGATAATGAGATAGGCGTAGTAGGCGATTAAGGCTGTGAGTTGGTTGTCTACAGTCTCCTCGTTGAACTCTATTTGGTCAAACTGCGCGAACTCAAAGTTGAAATCATTGTCCTGCATATTGAAGAGTGTGGAGGTGTAGGAGGCTCCGTAGACTGGTCGATTGGCCTGAATAAGTGCCGAACAGGTGAAGAGATTGGAAGACTGCTCGTATTTCTTCACAGTGATATTGAAATTACACACAATCCGCTCGTTGCGTTGAAACTGGAGATGAGTCCATTGCCTCTCGTTGATAAATTGCTCCAACGTCTGCTGAAGGTTGTCAAAAATCGACGCATCAGTTCCCTGAACCTGATTGTGGTTGATGGTGATCTTCGCTTGAAGTTCCTGCGCATGGAGTGGCATAATCCCCAATTTCGTAAAGAAAGTGAAGACGAAACCGGCAACAAGGATAATTCTATTCATGCTCATCTATTTCTCATTGTTTATATATGGACGACGAAACTTCATCTACTTCTCATTCGGCTGTTTCCGAAAACAACGCTTGCAAGTAGTCAATGATGTCACTGGCCACAGCCTGCTTGCTTTTCTTTGGATAGTATTTCACTCCCTTTCGTGAGACGATACCTATCTGATTGTCATCAGCATTGAATGTTGTACCTGGTATTTGGGTGGAGTTGAGAACGACAAAGTCGGCATTTTTGCGTTCCAGTTTGCCGCGTGCATTGCTTTCCTCATCATTGGTTTCAAGGGCAAAGCATACCAACCGCTGTCCTTTACGCTTCTTTTTCCCCAGCGTCTTCGCAATGTCGCGAGTGGGACGCAACCGCAATACGAGTTCATCGCCAACCCGCTTAATCTTCTGATCCGCCCTCTTTTCGGGCGTAAAGTCGGCTACCGCAGCACTTAGGATGGCCGCATCCGCCGACTCAAATGCCGAAACACACGCCTCGTACATCTCCTGCGCGCTTTCGACATCAATCCGATGGATGGTCTCATCACATTCTAAAGCCGTAGGTCCGGTCACCAATGTGACCTTCGCGCCACGTTTTCGGCACTCCTCAGCCAAAGAAAATCCCATCTTTCCACTTGAGAAATTGCCAATGAAACGCACGGGATCAATCCTTTCGTATGTAGGACCGGCAGTAATCAGAATATGTTTCCCCTCCAATGGAAGGTTTGTGACAGCCTTGGATTCCGCATCTCCTTTCTCCGAATAGAAACGCTCCAGTTCTTCCACAATGCTCTCCGGCTCTTGCATCCGCCCCTTCCCCTCTAAGCCAGAGGCTAAAAAACCACTCGCTGGCTCAAGAAAAAGATGGCCATAGCCTTTAAGCACATCAATATTGGCCTGTGTAGAGGGGTGCTGATACATATCCAAGTCCATTGCGGGAGCGATGAATACCGGCGCTTTCATTGATAGATAGGTTGTTATCAGCATATTGTCGGCCACTCCATGCGCCATCTTTCCCAACGTGCTCGCTGTACAGGGGGCTATCAGCATAGCGTCAGCCCACAGGCCCAAGGACACATGGGAGTGCCAAGTACCGTCACGTTGCGAGAAAAAGTCGCTGATAACGGGATGCTGACTCAGTGCGGATAGTGTGATGGGCGTGATAAACTCTTTGCCGGAAGGGGTTATGACCACCTGTACCTCTGCGCCTTTCTTTATCAGGGCACGGATGATGAGGCACGCCTTATAGGCCGCAATGCTTCCCGTAATGCCCAAAACAATATGCTTTCCCTTTAATGGCGAGCTCCCTATCGTTGGGGGAATGGGCGCAAAGTGATGAGAATTTGCCAATGTAACTGGTGTTAAGTGAATCCTACAGCAGGGACATAGGACGAAACCTGCGCTTTAGGCAAGGTCTCGTCCGTCAGCCTTTTCTTATTTGTTCTTATACGCTTCACGCAGTCGGATGCGGTTGACCACGTTCTTCGTGTCATAGGTGAAGTCGCGAGAGAGCATCCAAGAGATGAAGCCAGGGTCATTGTGCACCACATCGGCGACAGCTTCTCCACGATGCTGACCAAAGTTGAACACCTCACGGCGGCAAGTTTTTCCATTGGAGTCAGTGAATTCTCTCCAAACTATTCGTCCCGCAAAGTCCACATTGTCATTCATCTTTGAGAACTCAGCCAGCTCCTTCATATCGTTATGCAACACACGGTCGGGTTCATCTTGCACGCCTGGGGCATATTTGTCAAGCTCACCTTTCAATACACGCAGAGTGGCCTCGGCATCCTGATCAGCCCGATGAGACTGAAAGTCATCCTCCATCTTATGCCCTGTATAGAACTTATAGGCCGCAGCGAGATTCCGGCGCTCCATCTTGTGGTAGATGTTTTGCGCATCTACGAGCAGACTATCGGAGAAATCAAAAGGTATCTGGGCACGAGAGAACTCCTCAGAAAGCATCGGCACATCAAACTTGTTGGAGTTGAAGCCACAGAAATCGCAACCATGAAAAGCCTCAGCCAGCCCTTTGGCCAACTCCTTGAAGGTTGGCGCACCGTCTACGTCTGCCTGTGAGATGTGCGTCAGTGCCTGAACTTCCTGCGGAATTGGCTTTTGGGGATTGACAAATTGGTTCACACGTTCCTCTTTTCCGTCAGGAAACACCTTTATATATGAAATCTGAATAATTCGGTCGTTGACCAAATCCAGTCCCGTCGTCTCTAAATCGAAGACGATAAGCGGTCGTTTCAGGTTGAGTTCCATTTTTCTTTCTATTATTTTTTACACATACACTGCCTTTCCCCGTCACCAAAAGGTCTAAGGCATGACGACAGGAAATGACAGAGTACTAATATTCTTATCCTTACTAATCGTTTAGCAACATAGGCATGATGAGCATCAACACTTCCTGACCTTCTGGTTGATCCACAGGCAGGATAATGCCTGGGCGTGAAGGATCGGCCAGTTGAATGACAATGTCGTTGCTCTCCAAGTTGTTGACCATCTCCAGCATACTCGAGCCTTTGAAGCCAATGGATAACGGAGTCCCACTATAAGAGCAAACGACATTTTCTACTGCATTGGTAGCAAAGTCGATGTCCTCGGCCCGTAGTTCCAGGTTGCCATTCTCAAAATGGAAACATACCAACTGAGAAGAGCTGCTGGAGAAAGGAAGTACACGGCGGATGGCACCTACAAGGCTCTTTCGGTCTATGGTGACAATATTAGGATTATTCTGCGGGATGACCCCATCATAGTTGGGATAACGTCCCTCGATGAGCCGACATGACAGATAGCCCTCCGAGAAGCGGACCACAGCCTGATGACTGTCAAATTGAATGGTCACCTCCTCGGATGTCTGGGGAAGCGCATTCTTTAGGAGGGTGGCCGGTTTCTTGGGAAGGACGAACGCGGCAGGAGTATCTGTCTGCAATGAAAGCACGTTATTGCGTACCAGCTTATGACCGTCTGTAGCCACAATCGACAGACATTCTAACTTTTGGTCAAAATAGAGAGCGTTCATGACTGGGCGAAGCTCGTCTTGCGCTGTGGCAAAAAGTGAACGGCTAATCGCACTTGCAAGCACGGAGGCAGGTATGGTTATCGTCGAAGCATTGTCGGTCATCTCCTGCTCGCGAGGATATTCTTCTGGACTCTGCACGGGGAAATGGTATGACCCATTCTGATAAGTAAGATAGATAGCATGCTCATCCAGATTCACATTGAGCGTGAGGGGTTGCTCCGGAAGTTCCTTCACGGCATCGAGAATCGTTTGGCTCTGCACCGCAAACTCACCATCACCGTCATACTCCGTCAGCTCAACGGTCGATTTCATCACATTCTCACTGTCCGAAGCAGTGATGGTGAGTGTGTTGCCCTTGATTTGAAAAAGAAAGCAACTAAGAATGGGCAACGAGTTCTTATTGTTGATAACTCTCGAGAGAGAGAGCAAACGGCTGCTGAGAGCCGAGCTGGAAAGGCTAAATCTCATGGGTACTATTTACTTTTGTTAGATTCTTCTCATTCTTAATTGGTTATACGCCCACTCAACGAGCTGTGGTGGAGAGGGGCCGAAAACCACGTACAAAAATACGAAAAGATACGCTCTCTGGCAAAAATTGAACCTAAAAGTTTTTAGATTTGCCCTAAAATTCGTAATTTTGTCCACTCCAAAGCAATGGGTATCTATACTTGTTGGGAATCATTTACAACTTATATCAATATGGAAATAACAGGAAGAATCATTGTCGCGTTGCCCGAACGTAGTGGCGTGTCGGCTCGCGGCGAATGGAAAGCACAATCTTTCGTCGTTGAGACACATGACCAATATCCTCGCAAGATGGTTTTCGACGTGTTTGGTGATGAGCGTTTGCAACGTTTCAACATCAAGACGGGGGATGAGGTGACAGTGTTTTTTGACATTGATGCACACGAATACCAAGGTCGTTGGTACAATGGGGTGCGTGCGTACGATGTGCGTAAAATAGACTCTGCGGCTGGTCAAGCAGCTGGCCAAGCAGCTGCGGCAGCTCCACAGAATCCAGCACAGCCCACGTCGCCAGCCGCCCCATTCCCCCCAGCACAGCAAGAAGGTGGTGAAAGTTCTACAGACGACCTGCCTTTTTAATTGAACGGTGGGACGATCAAACTAACATGAGTAGGAGATAAACGCAAAATCTTTGGTATTTATCTCCTACTTGGTTTTATCAAGGAGTATGCTAACCGTTACTCACTGATACGCAAGACACGGATTCCTTTGTTATGGTCACGCGCAGCAAGATATGCGAAGAGTGTTTCTTGTGGCTCCACCACCTGCTTGCCATTCTTTTTCAGGCTCGATGCATTGAGCAGATACAGTCCGTCTTTATGCCAGACCGCTATGCCAAGGTGGCTCGCATCCAACCCCGCTTTGTTCGTCACAAGCCCTATGATGTCTCCATCATGCACCACCTGCCGCAGCGACGTGTCAGCCAATCGTTCTTTGGGTATATAGCTGACCATCTTTCCTTGCCACACCTTCTCCCGCTTAGCAATGGCTTGGACACGCTCAGAATGGTTGCGAAGCATGTCATAGTTGCTGGCATGGGTGCTCATATAGTCAATACGCAGTAGCTGTCGGCCTGTGAAAATCGATGCTGGCAATGTAATTTCTTGCACTAATCCTTTGCGCACATTGTCTGCCACCCACCATTGGAAGTAGTGGAGACGATTCTCGTAGCTTACCTTACCATCCTGGTATCGCACCTGCTGTGCCGCCTTGCAATAATCGGGAAATGAGCTTTTGCCCTCAAAGGTACAGTGAGCCAATGCGAGCACAGCCTCGACATAAGTTGTGCAGTCCAGTTCATGAAGGTTAATGACCATGTGCTCTGTATCAGAACGGTCGAGCGTGTGACCCACGTAAGGTACACCGATAAATTGTCGGGCTATCCAAACGATGGTCTTTTCCTTGCCCCATGCAGCGTAATTTTTGCATGTTGTCCGAAGAATACGCTCCACGAGTCGTCGGTCGTTAGCTGTACCCAAAGAGTTTGAACCGGCCGTAGTATCAGCCAAGATGGGTGTGCCGGCAGTCATTGTGGTGTCAACCGCCTTCTGCGCATCGGCAATGTCCCTATTCTTTGGCTCTTGTGCCTTGGCACAACCCGTTAGGGACAGAGCCAAAAAGACTATATTAATGGGAATTTTAATCATTTTTCCTTTTTGCTTATTGTTTCTATTAGTTTTTACGAGGATTGAGTATCAGGTAAGCTCATAGTAAACATGGCTTATATCATTTCAAAATTAAACATCCATGGTAGCATAACGTGTGGCTGCTAATTCTTTCTTCCATTCGACTTATGTCTTCTTGGCAGCCTTCTTTTTACTCTTTTTATTCTTACTTCCAAAGTTGAAACCGACATAAATGTTAAGTGTGCCAAACATATTATCAGTTTGGAAGTTCTCACAGCGATACTGAAAAGCGTGTGTCACAATGCTCATGCCCGTGTACCAACGCATATTGTTGTAAACAACTGCGAAACGAAACGTCCCGTCGAGGTTAAGATTCTTGATCGTAAAGTCACGAAAAGACATCCACTTGCTCTTCACATCACTATGTGTAGACTTGTAGGAAAGTCCAAGACAGAGCGACGCATTGAGTAGCCAATTGCGAGCGAAGACCCAGTTGTAGGCATACCCCCCGGTAATGTTGATATCATCGTAATGGAACGTCGAACTTTCCATTGTAGAATCATATCTCTCGGAAATAATCTTGTGTCCCGTCCGTTCGTCTATAAGTGCATCCAATGCGCGCCAATCAACGTCTACCTTCTGATTGCTGTAGCCAATCCCGATAATTGGTGAACCAGCCGAACGCCGCTGGATGGTACTTTGACTGAAAGCCGCTGGGTAGGAGAACCTGCGGTGGTTGAAGATGTAGTAAGCGTTAAAACCCTTGTTGCTGGTTTTCACTCCACCAAATTTAACGTTCCGCAGTGGGTCGGTATTGAAGTCTTCACCGAAAAAACTTTTCCTGATATAATAGCCATCTCCTGTCTTTCGATAGTACAAATCCAACCCTATTTTGTTACTATACAGACTGAGGTTGAAGTCCGTCCTGTCATTCACATCGTCGTAAAGGTGGGTAACATCGATGGTGTAGCCAATAAATATCCACCGATAGCCGAAGTAAGGACCAACTCGTAAGGATAAGTTAGGCGCAAAAACAACAGAATAGCCAAGATCAGATTGAATCCTGTACATCTCGTAAGTATTCGTGTTCTGAATCATGAAAGCATAATTGTATCGCTGTGGTTCTATATATAAGGTATCCACCTTATTCAGTTGTCGGATGTTATCCTTCAGCCAAGTTTTTCCTTTGTTAGCTCCTTCCGGACGTTTCCATAAAATGGTGTCCGTCTGTCCGACCTTCTTGAGGGAGTCGGATGGAAAATGGAAGTTGCTTCCACTTGACTCAAAGGTGGCAAGAGGAAGCAGAAAAAGCAGGATGATTATAATACGGAGTGGGTTCGTAATGAGAATCAATCTGTTAGAACTTACCAAGTATGCGATCCATGACCCAGTTAGTAGGCGTGGCACTGAAACTGTCGCTTTCGCAAAGGCCTAATCCTTGAATATCTTCCACGACGCTTCGGATAATGGGAAGTTGTGCCAAAGGAGGACTGGGCATCTCTATTTGCTGCATACCATCATTAGTATAAAGATGTATGGGGCGATGGACATAAACTGAAAAAGCCAGCCTTCCCTTCGAGCCAAACACTTCGATGCGGTCGTCTCGTCCGCTTTCGTGGGCAGAAAAGCACCATGCGCCGCTGCCCGTCAACCCACTCTCAAACTCCATGACCGCGTTGACTGTATCCTCCACTGCATACAGTCCTGCACGGTTGGCTTTGTATCCATGCGCCTTGGTGATAATTCCAAAATAGTCTTGCAACAAGTCGAACTGATGCGGGGCAAGGTCATAGAAGTATCCGCCTCCTGAAACATTAGCCTGAAGTCGCCAAGGCAACGCTCCTTGCCTAAAATCGAGATCTTCGGGAGGCACAATGAGCCGCACCTGAACGGTCATAATCTTACCTAAGACACCACTGTTGATGAGTGTCTTTACCTTTTTGAAATAAGGTAAGTAGCGACGATAATACGCCACATAACAGCGTACCCCGGTTTGCTCAGATATGTGGTTGATGCGTATGCAGTCCTCATAACTTGCGGCAAGTGGCTTTTCGACATAGCACGGCTTGCCGGCACGCATTGACATGATGGCAAAGGTCGTATGAGCAGCGGGAGGCGTGGCGATATAAATGGCATTGACGCTGGGGTCGAGTATCAATTCTTGGGGGTCGGTGTACCACTTTCGGATATGATGACGCTCCGCATACGAGCGCGCTTTAGTCTCGTCACGACTGAATACAGCCTCTACGCAAGACCCTTCCACCTCGTTGAAGGCGGGGCCGGATTTCTTCTCCGTCACCGCACCACAGCCTATGAATCCCCATCTGACTTCTTTCATCTTAACTGTCGTTTTTGTATCGACCCATTGGCGGGGAAAAACGAGAGTGCTATGGGTCAGTCGCCTCAACCCTACACCTTTCCGTGCGCCACCGCATATCAGTGCAAATTTACATATTTTCTTTCATTCAGCCACGAATAGCCGCAAGTTTTTGTATCTTTGCAGAAGATAAACTGCACTTGGCAATCTGAAAGCTAACTCTCATTGCGCTCGTTTGCAGTATCTTTTCATCAAAATAACAAATGTCAAATGATCATCAAAAAAGCCGAATACACCATCTCGTCACCACGTGAGAGCATGTGTCCCAAGGATTCCAAGCCCGAATTTGCATTCATAGGGCGCTCGAATGTGGGCAAGTCGAGCCTCATCAACATGCTCACCAACCGCAAGTCGCTGGCCAAAACCTCCTCGAAACCAGGAAAGACGCTACTCATCAACCACTTCATCATCAACAACGAGTGGTACCTGGTTGACCTTCCTGGTTATGGATATGCTCAGGGTTCGAGTTCAAAATCGTCGCAAAAGCGCCTCGAACAGATGATTGTAGGATACATCCTGCAGCGTAAACAACTCGTCAACGTCTTTGTGCTCATCGACATACGCCACGAGCAACAACGCATCGACCGCGAATTTGTCGATTGGCTTGGCGAGAGTGGCATCCCTTTCAGCATTGTCTTCACAAAGGCCGACAAACTCTCGGGGGGCAAGGCACGCAGCAATGCCGAACAATGGATGCAGGCCCTGAAAGACCGGTGGGAGACATTGCCGCCATATTTCATCACCAGCTCGACCAAACATGAAGGCGGAGAGGCAGTACTTGACTATATAGAGCAGTGTATCCATGCGGTTGAGGCGGAAGATGCAGAGAAACAGGATGTGAAACAATAGTTCATCCACAACAACCTTCAATACAAACATCACAATGGAGTCATTCTTGGACGTACAGCACCTCACCAAAAGCTTTGGCGACAAGGTTCTCTTCGACGACATCAGCTTCTCGGTGTCGGAGGGGCAGAAAGTGGGACTCGTGGCACGCAACGGCACCGGAAAATCCACCCTACTGTCCATCTTGCATGGTGACGAGGGCTACGACGAGGGCCAAATCGTCTACCGCAACGACATTCGCATCGGCTATCTGGAACAGACCCCGCACTTTAACCCTACTGACACTGTTCTCGACGCATGCTTCAACCACAAAGGAAATCCAGAGAAGGTGCTTCGGGCAAAGCAAGTCCTCACTCAGTTACACATCGAAGACCTTGAACAGAAAATAGGTGAGTTGAGCGGAGGCCAACAGAAACGTGTCGCCTTGACCAACGTTCTTCTGCTTGACCCAAACTTTTTGATTCTCGATGAGCCAACCAACCATCTCGACCTGGAAATGATAGAGTGGTTGGAAGGTTACTTACGACGGGGAAACAAGACCCTACTTATGGTGACACACGACCGGTATTTTCTTGATGAAGTGTGCAACTTGATTCTTGAACTCGACGATAAGACCATTTACACCTACCGGGGAAACTACTCTTACTACCTCGAGAAGCGGCAGGAGCGCATCGACAACACCCGAGCAGAGATAGCCCGCGCCAACAACCTGTACCGCAAGGAACTTGAATGGATGCGCCGAATGCCCCAGGCACGCGGCCACAAGGCACGCTCACGCGAAGAGGCTTTCTATGATCTGGAGAAGAAAGCCAAACAGCGCATAGAGGAAAGGCAACTCCGATTGAAAAGCGCTAACGTGTATATAGGAAGCAAAATCTTTGAGGCGCAATACGTATCCAAAGCCTTTCAACGCCCAGACGGCACACAGAAAGTCATCTTGAAGGATTTTTACTACAACTTTGCGCGCTTCGAGAAGATGGGCATTGTCGGAAAGAACGGCACGGGAAAATCCACATTCGTCAAGATGCTACTCGGCAAGGTGCCCCCCGACAGCGGAAGGTTTGACGTCGGTGACACCGTACGATTCGGCTATTTCTCACAGGAAGGGCTACAATTCCGCGAAGATCAGAAAGTGATAGATATAGTCCGCGACATCGCCGACTACATCGACTTAGGGGGAGGACGCCACATGACGGCATCGCAGTTCCTCAACTACTTTCTGTTTCCTCCGGAGATGCAGCACAACTATGTGGCCAAGCTCAGCGGAGGTGAACGGCGCAAGCTCTACCTTTGCACCGTGTTGATGCACAACCCCAACTTTCTTGTGCTCGACGAGCCGACCAACGACCTTGACATACAGACGCTTCAGGTATTGGAGGAATACTTGCAGGACTTTCCTGGTTGCGTGATTGTCGTCTCCCACGACCGCTATTTCACCGACAAAGTGGTCGACCATCTGCTCGTCTTCAACGGCAATGGTGACATTAAGGACTTTCCTGGAAACTACACACAATACCGTGAGTATCAAAAGCTCAAGGCCAAGACGGACGAAACCCATCATCAGAGGGAAGAGAAACCGAGACGTGAGCGTGCCGACAACCCTTCGTCAACCCGCCGAAAGATGACCTACAAGGAAAAGACGGAGTTTGAACGACTGGAAAAGGAGATGGCAAAACTGGAGCAGGAAAAGGCAAGTCTGGAGGCCGCATTGTGTTCGGGGACGCTATCTATCGATGAGCTGACGGAAAAAAGCAGACGGCTTCCAGAGGTGAAGCGCCTGCTCGACGAGAAGGAAATGCGCTGGCTGGAACTATCGGAAATTGGTAATTGACGTGGTTGCATGCCATGGTTGCTATCATTTTTTCATTAACAATCTGATGCTCAACGTCATGAGAAGTGTGTGGAGGCCTCGTGTAAGAACAAGTGAGCGGTCAACTGATTTTCCGTACCGCCCTGTTTCCACAAGCCATCCTTTAGGGATTATCCCCACCAAGTTAGGGAAAATCCTTTGGATACGCCGTTTTTTCTTCGCTATTTTGCATCGTGAACATAAAAACTGAGTGAATTAACGCAAGTATTAATAACACAAAAGGTATAAGTTATGAAGAAGCTGCTTTCCACTATGGCAATGCTTTTCCTGCTCACGCTGTCCACCCATGCGATGAGCTACGAGCAGGCACGTCAGCAGGCCCTGTTCCTGACGGACAAGATGGCCTACGAATTGAATCTTTCTGATGAGCAATACGAGGCCGCCTACGAGATCAACTTTGACTATCTGACGAGCATCAACACGGTCGATGACCTGTCAGGCAGCTATTGGCGGTGGCGTAACCTTGACATGAGCTACATCCTACTCGATTGGCAGTATCGCGCTTTCTGCAATGCGGCCTACTTCTACCGACCACTCTATTGGGATGCCGGCTGCTGGCATTTTGCCATCTACGCCCGTTATCCCCACCGCGATTATTTCTATTTTGGCCGCCCGACATTCTATGAGGTCTACCGTGGCGCACACGCCTGGCGACACAACAATGGCCGCAGTTGGTATCATGGCCGCGACTTTGGCGGGCCTGGGCCTCGTGGAGGAATGCGCGATGGGTTCGGAAGGGGGGACTTCGGCCATGGCTACAAGTTCCGCGACGGCCACATGGTGGCGGGAAAGCAAAATGACCGCCCTAACTTTGGTAATCAGGACCAACGCCGTTACAACGGAAGCCGTCCCTTTGGCGGCGCACAAGGACACCGCGAGAGCAGCACACGCACAACGGTAAAGCGCCCGAATTTCAATGGCTCTCAACAGAGACCCCGTGGAACGAAGATGGATAGAAACAATCAGTACCGGCCCTCCAACGGTGCTCAACGCCCGTCTTCGGGCACCCGCCCCTCATTCGGAGGCTCGCGTTCTGCACAAAGGCAGCCGAGACCTACCTTCAGTTCTCCATCAGGCACTTCCCGTCCCGATAGGGGCGGAGCACCCAGAGGGGGTGGAAACTCAGGAGGAGCACGCGGCTCCTTCGGCGGACATAGGTAACAGCTACGAGCCACTTATACTTCCTTCAGGAGCTGCGCAGAAGTTTTTTGCATAGCTTGCGATAAGAGCTCAAAACCGCATCAAGCACTTACCCGAAGCCCTTTAGCACAGGACTTCGGGATTTTTTATCCCAAATCGGTCATTAGATTTCGTCCCAGCTTGCTGTTTATTTCGTGCAGGTTGCAACGTAAGTGTTGAAGGCATAGCGGGCTAT
>ERZ808274.94-NODE-94-length-50442-cov-4.050569_pt1 | contig 50442 bp, 40 predicted proteins | sample MGYA00521277_ERZ808274 | MGnify/ENA primary metagenome ERZ808274 (study PRJEB31516, sample SAMN03275597) | gut metagenome | biome: mammalia-associated habitat; material: feces | host: Papio cynocephalus | place: Kenya | collected 2012-07-28 ... | reverse complement strand
TTTTCTACATCTTCTATCTTTATTTATAAAATTATCAAAAGTAGGATGCCACTCATGCCCTTTATCACAAATAATATCTAGTTTTTGATTTTTCCCTATATATTCTGTGGTTAATAAAATATAATTAAGCTTCTTACATTTCTCTTTTACTTTATTTATTCTTTCTTCTTTAAAACAAAATTCGCACTTGTTTATTGTTTTTGTCCCGTTTTCTTTTCTTTTATTAAATTCACGAAAAGTTATTTGAAATTGATGTTTGTTTGGACATTGTATTGTTATGGGGTTTGAAACTCCTTTATAATCTTGTTCTTTAGATATGATTTCATAGCCATATTTTTCTATATTTTGCTTTATGGTTTTAAACATTACCCTATCTTGTGTAGTTTTTGATTTTTTCATTCTTTTACAAGTAGGGCATCCACACGAAGCTCTATCCCCTCTTGTTATAGTCGAATAAGACACGACGTATGGTGCATGGTTATTTGGACAAATTACTTTTATAATAGACTTCGCTCCGCAATAATTAATAAAGTCTATGAAAACAAATCCTTTATCTTCTACAAATTTAATTATATCATTTTCTGATACTCTTTTTCTCATTATCATCACCTCTCTTTCTTAGTATATCCATTTTAATATTGTTGTTAACTTAATTTAAAATAATTTCAGAATCTTCCCTGCTAAACTTCCATTATAAAAGCACTTAGGATTTAACCTTATGCCATCCTTATTACTTTTTTCTACTTTCGTAACATTCACACTCGCCATTTCTAGCCATGTTGTAGTGAATAAGGCTTTAGGATTTCCAAGCAATTCAAAGAGTTATTCAATGCACATTGCTGTACAAGGGCAGTTATTTATTTCTGCGGTTGGCATTTTGACTGATATCGCCAGTATTTAAATGACAATCGAAGTTAGGAGTGCCATTTGAGTATTCATAATGCTCAATAGCATCACAAGCTGTTCTTACTGCATTATATTCATTTTCTGTCCATCCTTGTTCGTCAGTAGTCCATATCATCTTTAAACTATTGGACTGACCATATTCTTTTACTTCAAATGTTTCTATATCCGTAAGCATACCTTCTACACCCACCTGATATTCATAAGTGCCATAAGTTAAATTATGGATTATAACTCTATGGATATTAACTACTTGATTATATAGAGTTACAATATCTTTATTAGTTTTCTTCTTTATCCATTTTGTTTCGCCTTGTTTTCTATATTTAATAACTCCGTCATAATCTGTTACTGGGGTTTCAAAAGTGAAAGTTCTTGAAGTATTACCATCTTCCCCATAACACATATTAACCATTGAAGGACTATATTTGTTAAACTGTATTGTTTCTGCACTTGAGTTCCAATATCCGTCTGCTAAACTTCTTGGTCTAAATTTTTCAACTTCACAAGTCTGATAATCTATAATCTTTGCATCGTCTCTATTGTTCTTACCATTATTAAAATTCATTCTTCTTAAAGAACAATATCTACTCATTCCCATATTATAATATCCACCTTCATATACTGCGATAGTGTGAGAGTCTTCTGTACCACCACCGCCAAGCATATCAACCCATCTTTGGTTAGTAGATGTTATTGCTCCTAATTCATTTTTGACATATTTAACAGGTGTTGCTTCGGGTTCTGTTTCTCCTATACATAAATACATTGTAAATCCATTTTCAGAAAAAGATGTGTTCCACTCTTGGTCATATTCTGTTATTTTACATCTAACTATATCACTATTAATATTATAAAGGGCGTTCCCTCTGACTAAAAAAGAATGTCCCGCAGGAACTATACCTTTTAAAGCTAAAGAACTCCAACTTCCACCATTAGGCTTATACCAAAGATATAAACCATTTAAATTTATATCAACAGTATTACAATTATATAATTCAACAAAATTATGACTTACTGCTGTTTCTTTTGTAGTTAATGAACCGCCACCGTATATTTGTTGAATAACTAAACCGCTATTATTTGTAGAGTCTATCTTATTACTTGGAATTATTTTTAAAGGAGATTCTAAATTTTGTCCTTCTGAATAAGGAGTGCTAGTATAAGCTTCTAAAGGAAACACATGAATTTTACCACTTTCATCTAATGTTAATCTAAATTCTTTTTTTCCATCAGAAGACAATAAGTTTAAATATTGATTAGAAGTATCGCCTAATAAAGCTTTCTTCAAAGTTTCTATACTAGCTATTTTATTTTCAAATCCACTATCTAAATTTGTCCCTAATAATATATAATCCGTATCATTGATAACTATAGTTTTATTAAGTTCGTTATATTTAGTCATCTTATCACCTCTAATTTATTTCTAAGAAAGTATTATCTGCTAACTGTAAATTAGTTCCATCTGCTAATCCTAAATAATTTTTATCAGTAACGCTTCCAGTTGATATCTCTAAGAAAGTTCCATCTGCTAATTGCAGATTAGTTCCATCTGCTAGTTGTAGATAGTCTCCAGTTACAGGAGTAAAACTACCTGATCCAACTTTCTTTTCTAACGTTAAAACTCTTTTTTGCAAACTTTTAATTGTCTCCAAGAGTTCTTTAATTATTCCTTCATGAGCCGATTGATTCCCTAAAGTATCTACTGTTCCTGTATCAATCCAATAAACTTCTTTATTGCTTGGGGCAGTTTCACTTTCTATAAAGACTTCTGCAACACTACCTTGTGCTACCGCTTTCCATACAGGTTTATCTTCTATATTTTCACAAGCATTATAATACTTTATCTTTTCTTTAAAACAATAAACTTCAAATCCGGGAGGATATAAGATATTATTTTTATTTTCTATAAGGTCCGCATAACTATCACATAATTGCCTTGAATCTAAGTATAGTCTTGAGGACAAGTCAAAATAAATTGCTACCAATAATCATTTATATCTCTCCTTTCTAAAAGCTAAATGTATATTTTATTTGAGATACACTTGCTTTATTTTTTATTTTATAAACATAATAAGGAACATTATTAATATTTATTTCTTCTTTATCAAAATCATTTAGATATTCAAATCCATTTCCATCTTTTATACTTTTTAATTCTCCATAAGTTTTAGGATAAGCATAAAAAACTTTCATATCATTATATGTTAAAGTTAATGTTTTATTATTTTTTAACTCAACTAATTTAACTTCATTTTTTATAGCTGCTTCCGTTAAAGAATCAGTAAACGTTCCATAATAAAAAGGATAAACAAATGAAAAGGTTATACTAGAACTTCTTGTATTATTTTTACTATCGGTAACTGCCAATGTAAAAGTTTTAGTATCTGAAATTGTCTTATTATATGTATAACTTGTATCACTAACTCCAATGGTACAATCAGTCAAGCTAATTGATTTTGGTGTCATACTCGTACTCCATGTAAACTTACAACTATTTATAGTTTCTACATTCTTTTCATATACTGTTTTAGATAAATTGCTTTTAAAAGAAGTAATGGATATTGGTTTAAATGTTAAATCTGCAACCTTTTGACTTAAAGAACGTATTCCTTCTTCTATTTTATTCATTCTTACAGATGAAATTATTTCTTTTGGTTTCCAAAATGTTTTAACATATACACCGTTTTCATCAAAAATCGTAACCTGTTCTAATGTGTCTCCTATATATGCTATATCAACACTGGATATGTCTACTTGTCCTGCTCCAGATTCATCTTCATCAAATAATGGTTCTAAAACATGAAATTGATTATAAATAGGAGGTATAGTAATAAATCCGTTATTTCCATCATATAAGTCTATTTGAAAAACATATGTACCAACTTCTACTCGTTCATCTATTAAATCTTCTGTAACAGAAAATTTTGCATATCCGCCTTCTACTTCTCTTTTTTCTGTAAAAAACTTTGTTCCGTCGGGCTTAATAACTCTAAATCGAGCGTATTTAGCATTATAGCTAATAATATAATTAATTTCATCTTCGAACTTGAAACAAGCATTTTTAATTTCAAAATAATAATCTACATTCTTATTTTTTCTGTATAGATAAATATTCTTATCCATACTTGCTTTATCTCCATTAACTGTTATCGTATAATTATAAAATATTGCCATAAAGCATCACCTATTCTGTTACTTCATTGTCTTCAAAAATAGGAGCAAGTACACAAAGCTGATCTATTACAGGAGGTATAGTTACCCTTCCTTTGTTCTCTGCATCATCATATAAATCTATCTGAAAAGTGTATTTGCCAATTTCAGATACTTCATCCATAAATTTATCATCTATTTCTAATTTTACTTTTCCATTTTCAATGGGAATATTTATTATTCTTTTTTTTACTCCATTAGGCTTTAATATTTTTATATCTGCCGTAGAAGCATTTAAACTCTCTATCATGTCAACTGCTTTAATAAATTTAAAAGGAGCATTTTGTATCGTAAAATAATAAGTTATATTTTTATTGTCTTTATATAAATATATGTTTTTATTTAATTTAGCTTTATCGCCATCTACGGTTATCGTATAGTCATAAAATATTGCCATACGAAATCACCTCCTTATAAAAAAATAACGAGGGAATTCCCTCGTTATACTATTCATCTTTTTTAACTTCTTTATGGTCGATATTTAATTCATTTTCTATTGTATTTAATCTCATCGAATGTTTAAGCATTATTTTTTCTATTTCAGATATTTTATTTTTATTTTTCTCATCTTCTTCTCTCGATTCGTTCATTTGCTTTTTTAAATCGTTTAATGATTCTAGTATAAAGTCTAACTTTACTTCTACTGTTGCTCTTTCTCTGCCGTTTCTATCATTTTCTTTACTCTTAGAAGACAAGAATGAACCCACCCCTATTATCATAGCGATACATGAAAATACTAATTCTAAAGATATTGTATAAATATTAGAATCCATAAATTTCCAACTCTGTTCCTGCTTTAAATACAAAAGAAGTTGAATCTCCATATAACTCAATAGATTTTATTCCATTTGCTTGTGTTTTAATAACTCTAAAGAATCCATTATCAAATAAAACTGAATTTTCTAATATATCTTGATTAAGATATTTTGTATCTCTTTCTATAAAGAAACCTTTGTCTTCATAAGTTTCATAAATATATCTAATCCCATTAGCATAGGTTGAGCCTATACCTGAAAATTCGATAGCACCATTTATTTTACACATAGGTTTGCTTGTTACATTAGAGATAATCTTTCCAACAACTATTATTTTTTCACAATTAAAATCATTTCCTTCGGCATCTTTATTTATAAGTAATTTTTGATTGTTTGCGTTTAATTTAATTGTTGATAAAAGTTTCCATTTTTTTTCTTCTTTTACATCTCTTCTATTGTCGGCATTTTCTTCTGTTCTTCCGACACCCACAAATATTGCCACTGTAATCATCTCCTTTTTCTAAAAATACCTTATTGTTTTATGTCAAATTTGATATATTAAAATGTTTCTTTTAATATATCATCTAACATAATTATAAAATAAGATAATACAAACCATAAGAAAGAAAACGGCAAACATATTTGCCCCATAATATTAAAAGGGATATTAGAATAATCCCATATCCCTAATCCTAATTTTATATTCAAAATGTATCCAAGTATAAATTCAAAAATAGTAATAAGTATTGTTCCTAAAAACATTTGTTTCCACATTTTCATATTTGGAGTTATTTCATTAATTAATCCTATAAAAACACTTACTATTCCACCTAAAAATATCATAGCCCAATGAGAATGTCCCTTATAAAGAATCTCTAATATAAAATAAGATATCCCAAATATTACAAAAATAAAAAATTCTTTTTTAAGCCATTGTTTCATTTTAACTCACTTCCTTAACTTTTGAATATGTTCCAGACATATAACATTCTTTTCCTTTAAAGTCTATTTTGTGCCATCCATTTTTAAATGTTTTTATCCAAGTAAAATGACAATCTTTTACCGCATGACCAACTTTATCATAAGAAGTGCTTGTGCCTGATCTTATATTTACACCTGCCGTTGTTACAACTATTTTCCCATCGGTTACAATGTCTCCTACTAAAACATTTCCCGTCATTTCATCATATGCATTTGCAGTAGCTTTGTTTCCCATACATAATTTTATATTTAACGAATCATTTAATTCGCCACATCTATCTACTACAGTAAATATTTTACCATCTAAATCTGAACCTGTTCCCTGTATAAATACTTTACTGCCTAGAGGAATACCCTCTGGAGCAGAACAAATTAATTCTGTTGGATAACCAATACATTTATTACCCATAGCGTCAATTAGCTCTGTAGTTGTTATTGATTGACTAGATGTTAAAACTACATCTTCAAAATTTAATTTTTTATTATCATCATCATAGAAATATGGCAATTGCCCGTTAACCGATTTATAATATTGCAGATAAAGTTCTACATTATTGGCGGTTCCCGGACCAGCATTAAGGTATGTATGCCCGGTTGTTGTGTACCATTTTCTATATTTTAAATATCCTAAATCTCCTTGTTTGAGCATTTCTTTAACTTTCTTTTGAACTTGAGAGCTTTGCTTACTTAAAGAACCACTACGAATTAATTCATACCCATATTTTTCACAAATATATTTGCTACATATAAGATTTAAAGCCCCCGGACCCATGTTATAAGCCACCAAAGAATGGATAATATTCCAATAGTTATTTTTTGCTCGTTGTCTAAGCTCATGACAGCCAAACTCTACTTGTAATCTTCTACCACTTTCTGTATTCCCATTCATAGTATCCATAGACAATGTAACTTTTTTAGTTGTTCCATCTAAATATTTTAAAGTTTGTATTCCCGAATTTGTTTTGCCTGTATTTGTATTTTTAAATCCTTTTATATAGGTACTTCTTTCACATTGCATCAATCCATAGCCGCCATTTGAGCCAGTTTTTTGATTAGGGTCTCCTTCACTTTCTGCAGCAATTATCATTATCACAACGGCAGGGTCTATTCCAAATTTAGGAGCGATTTCATCGACTAAAGACTGCCATTTTATAGCGTTTTTATAATTTGAATAAGTCAATCCCTTTCCCATATTTAAGTCTTTAAGAATTTTCGTAGCCTCTGATTTAGAAGATGTGTCTGTTGTAGTTGTTGTAGGATAGTAAGTAGATATACTGGCGCTATATGTTTTCCCTTTTAATTCGATTACCTGACCATCTTCTGTTTTCGTCCAAGGACATTCGTCAAGATAGGTAATCCAAGGTAATTTACCATGTTTTTTCCATGTTCTTTTTTTGCTGCTATAAGTTTTATTAAAAGGTAAGTTTCCTAACCCTGATATTTGAACATTATTAGTCCATCCTGTGCCAGATTTAGGGGTACATTCAATTACCAATCCCTCTCCTACATAAATTCCTATATGTTGGTCTGTCCAAACCGCTTCTCCTAATTGTATATCATCCCAAGGAATAATGTTATCATTTTTATCCCAATAACTTTTTACATTTTTACATATTTTTATACAACCATTAGCATTAACATCAGAAACTCCATTACTACCATAAACTGCTCCACCGAGATTTTTGCTTTTATCTCCATTCCATCCCCATAAAACAGATTTTATAACATTTACACAGTCGAAACCCCATATATATTTACCACTTGCAATAGCTTTTTCATATTGAGCCAATCTTTTTTCAGTGTAAAACCACCTATAAGCCTTAGCTCTATCGGCTATTAATGATGCGGTTAAGTGTTGCCCTACAGCACCATAAACATACATAGTATCATAATCTTCAACTATTTCATTTAATTTTGCTACAAGTTCATATTGATTATTTATTTTACCCGTTACTCTTGGGAAGTCTCTAAACCCCATCTTAGAAGGAGTCGGCTTAATATTTATATTTTCATTCATAGTATAAGAAATATTATAATCAACTTCATAATAATTTAATGCACTATTGTCTGCTCGTCTAAAAGTAAACCTAATTTTTTTTGCTCCTGTCGGTATGTTTTTATTATAAGAAGAGCTGCCAACTCCTTCATATGAAGTCATTTTATCATCATCATCATAATAAAAAACATTAGCAATTATTATATCTTTATTAGATACCAATAATTTTATTCCTTTTACATCTCCTAAATGAATATATCCTACATTTCTCACATAAGTAGAAGATTGTGTATTATTTCCTGTTGAGATAGATATGCCCCCATTTTCCAACATATTTTCAGAGGGTTGATTATCAGAAGGGTCTATTGGGTCATCATCAATATCCCAATCTCCAGTTCCAGAAGAGCCTGTTGTTAATTGTGGTCTTGCTATCATACATATTTTGTCATGAGTATTGTCTATTATACTAACCTTTCTTAATCCATCAACCACTGTACTACTTGTTGCTTCATACACATAAGCCATTCCTTCTTCTACTCCAGCTACCAAAGCAACATGACCAACTCTCATAAATCTTGTTCCCCATGTACTTGCCTTTCCTATTGGTCTTTCTGAATAGAATACTAAATCTCCTGCTTGTAATAAACTATAATTATCTCCCCAATACTCTTTAGGAAGAATCCAACCTTTTTCAACACAGTATCGTGCCTGTTCAGCTGCAGTCCTTGGTAACTCTATCGCATAAGAATATTTAGAGGTTCTAGCAGAATTAGTTTTACTCCAATCACTATATTTTGAATCAGAATATAAAATACCTCTATACGCTAAAGAGGTTAATGTAGAACAGTCTATATAAAATTTCCCAGTAGAATCTGTAACCTCTGATTTAGCAGCAACACTTGACAATATTGTTGTTGTTCCATAGCAAAAGCTAGTAGCATTATCAATATAAGATTTCGCTACACCAACTACATTTCCACCGCCAGTAAAGTTAGATAAAGTAGCTACATACCCATAGTTTGCTCCATAAACTTTCCCTATTAATCTTGTACCGCCATAAGCAATTTCTATTCTATAATCTGTTGACACTCTGGGTATAAACGCCCCAAATAAGCAATCGTCTCCAACCATATAAAGATTAGTAGATTGTGAAAATTTCATAGGAGTATTATCTTGCGTTCTAAAGGTTACTACAACATTATAATCAGGAAGTGCCTTTTCTGCCGTATTTGTTAGTAATGTAAGAGAACTCAATGTACCATATACATATCTGTTGTTAGTTCTTACTATTATAGAAACTTTAGAAGAAGTTTTATCAGTATTGGTCTTAATTTGATTTGAAACATCAACTCCATCACCATCTACTGTAACTGCTTCACCTCTAGGTAATCCTAAACTAAGAACAAAGCTATTTTCTGTTGGTTCTTCAATAACTGCCGTAGCGTCACTACCTGCTGGTAAAGTTGTAACAGTTCCTATTCTAAATTCAACATCTGTGCTAGAAGGGGTGCTGCTTCCTCCGCTACCACTACTACCTGATCCACCTAAGTCTGCTACTGAAAATAAATTAGTCCAGTTTTCATCACCTTTATATCTCCATTTAACCCAAACTCCGTCAAATACCATTTCTATTTGTTTTGCTTCTCCTGAAGATAAAGCTAGAGTTGTTCCGTCTCCTATTTGAGTTCCATCAGACGCAATAAGATAAATTTTATTATTTTCATTCATTTTTATATCTATCGGTTGTTTACTTAAAAGATTTTTAAGTTGTATTTTTTTTGTGCTTTCGTCATCTTCTATAATCAAATAGTCAGTCCCGTTTGTAGTACTTTTTTCTGTTAAATCATCAATAAAAGCCAACTATTTCACCTCCTCATCCTTTGATAAATTATTTAATAATTCTGTTAATTTTTCTATTTCTTTTTCTTGTTGTCTAATTAATGCTTCTTTTAAAATTATACTTTGTTGTAATTCTAAAACTCTCTCCATAGCTACCATATAAACAAAGTCTGGTTTAACTTGTTTACTCATTAAATCCTCTCCCTTATTTTTTAATAGTTATTTTTAATTTTACATTATCATAATGAGAATATTGTTGAGTAGGACTTCCGTCACTAGCAACATAAAATTGTAATTCATCTGCTCCACCTAATAAAAACGTTTTGAAGGAATCATTATTAATAGGGATTGTTTTTGTATCTCCTCTTGCAAATTTAACACTACTATTAGCATAATAACTAGAATAAGTACCTTTACTTGTATTTTTTAATCTCATTCTTGGATATGGAATTGCCCCTGCATATCCATGAGATGTATTTAATCTATGACAGGTTAAAGAAACAGATTCTATTGAAGAAGCAGATTTTATAAAACTTAAAGCAGAAGAAGGTATGTCAGCTTTACCTCTATGAAGTTTATAAGAACTATATTTACCTTGAGCCATTTTTCCGCCAAACCCTGACGTAGCCTTTCCGCTTCCTTCAGGAATACTTCTTAAATTGGTTAAGGTAAATGTCTTTGTAATAGTTTGAGTTGTTGTTGAAAGACCATCTTGTCCTCCTGAAGAACCGCTTCCGCTACTACTATACCAATTCATAGTAGTAGTTTCTGTTAACGTACCAGTTTGATGTATAAATCCTCTACTTATATTATCTTTGGAATTTGTAGTTGCAGGGATAACTCCACCTGAAACAATGATACCCCCATTTGTTACTGTTCTTCTATATTCTGTTTTACCTTTAACATTCCAAAATCCTACTTGAGAAGCATTGTCACTAGAGATAGGTGTTTCATAATAAATTACATCGCAATTACTTACCTCTCCTCTAGCTCCATTTAAATATCTGACAAATGCTCCATAATAAGTTGTTCCACTAGAAGATAAATTTTTAGCCTTAAACCCATTTACAGAACAATATGAATTAATTACGGTTATCGCATCTTGCTCTTTAGATTGATAAGAATATATTATTGCTCCTGTAGTAGATGTATTTGTTTTTTTTCCATCTATATAAATATCTACCATATTATCTTTTACGGTTATTGTCCCATATAAAACTGTACTAGAATCAAAGTCTAAATTTATTGAACCAAATCCTAAAAAGCCACTAATATCTATGTTTTCTTTATATTTACCACTTTCTAATTTTATTGTTATATTTTCGTTTTTAAAATAAGTTCCATAATTATCTTTAATATTATTAATTACATCGCTTACTGTATCTGCTTTATTACTAGAGTCCCTTCCTGATCCATCGCCTGTTTCAGTAGGAGCAACATACCAAGTTTTTGGTAAAAGTTTATTTTCTGTTGTTGCTATAACATTTGCTCCATTCATTTTGTCTGTTTTTAAATTAGCTATATAGCATTCATCCATTGAGAAATAAGCTATTGGAGTTCCATCTGCTTCTTTATATATATATAATCCTTGCCCGTTTATATTTGTAGAAGCTATTGGAGAAGATCCGCTTATAATTTCTCCATCATCATCAAAAGAAGAGTCATCATACATTTTAATAGTAACCCCATCAGAAGAAATGACTGTAACATTATTTTCTATTTTACTATTCATTTCTGTGAATTTAATTGTTAAACTATTTATTGATTGGTTTATTTCCGATTGTCTTGCAAATGTTTTTGTTCCATCTTGTTCTATTGATTCTTTAACCACGTTTATTATACCTTCGGGTTTTATACTTTCAAAAGACTCTCCAGTTATTTTTTTTAGATTATCTAAGTCTTCTGTTGTTTTTCCAACAGTTGTTCTTATTTCTCCGACTATTGTTTCTATTCTTTGATATTGTTCTATTCTTTCGCTACGTTCATCGTCAACTTTTTTACCGGCTATTGCGTCTATTGCATTATTAATAGCTTTTTTATAATCTTGTAATTTACTTCTATAAATAGCAAAAATACCCTCTAAAGCCTCTTTGTCCGAACTGTCTATTATTCCTGTTTTATTAAGCAAATCATTTACATAATTAACCAATGCAGTATGGGCAGAAACATAAGCCCTATAAGCATTTTCTAAATCTAGTTTTGGATGAACTGTATTATTTTTATCTACTAAATCTGCATTGTCATAAATAGAGGCGTAGTCTGCGTCTATGCCTGATTTTTCATTCTGTAAAACTTGTAAGGCTTGTTTAATAGAATTTTTTTCTGCATCTGTTAATACTCCATCTCTAAATACCCCATTTAAATTATTTTCTAAATCAGAAATCGTATTATTTATATCTGTTATATTTTCTTCTAGTTCTTGTTTTGTTTTTTCTACAAAGTTTTTTGTACTTTCTTCGACCATTTCTTTATATACAATACTATAGTCTTCTAAGGCTTCATCATGAGCAGAAATATATGCATCCAATATATCCCTATCGTCTTCACCAAGCATATCTGTTCTTTTTAATAAAGCATCTACTTCATTATATAAACCATTATAAACTGCAATATAATTATTATAAGCGTTAGTTAGACGAGTTTTACTATCTTGTGAAGTTAAATTACTTAAAATATCATTATATTTTGTTTCAATAACATCTTTTTTGTCTTTAAATTGGTTTAAATATCCTCTTATAGTTGCTTTTTCTGCATCTGTTAATTTAGAATCGTTAAATATATCTTCCATGCTATTGTCTAATGTTTTTAAAGCTTCCATAACCTCTCTTGTTTCTTTGGTCATGTTAGTTTTCATTTCATTAGATATATTCTTAGTTACATCGTCTACCGCTAATTGATGTTGTTTTGAAAAAGTACTTAGTTTTGTTTTATATTCTTCATATGCTCTTTCATATTTAGTCCTTAAGGTATCGTCTATTGTTCCTGTTGTATTTATAATATTATTTATACTTTTTATATAATTGTTGTAAGCAGTAATATAATTATTATATGCTTTTTTATATTTACCTTTAACAGATACAGACAATTTTTTATTTTTATATAATTCGTCATATTGATTGTCTATATTAAGCTTTGAAGTTTCTAAAGCTTTTAAAGCTGTTTTTAATGTTTTTCTTTCTGCTTTGCTTACTATACTGTCTGAAAGAGTTGCATCTATTACAGTATCTATATTATCTAAGCTATCTTCTAATTTAGTTATTCTTGTATCAAAATTGGAAGTGTATTTCTTTGTTTGTTCATTTGCAATATTTTCTATAACATTATTTGCAACGCCAACAAAATCAGATAATGAATTGCTAAAGTCATCCATAGCATTATTTATTTTCTCTACATCGGGGTCATCAAGCAAGGTTTTTTTAGCTAAAGCATCATCTATTGTTTTATTTAAAGCAGTATATTTGTTTGCATATGTATTATAAGCAGTAGTTAACTTAGTTTTATCTGTAGAAGTTATATAAGTTGATGAATTAAGAGATTCATATTGAGCTTTTATGTCTGCATTTTGCACCTCTAATATATGTCTTTTTGATTTAATTTCTTTTCTTTCTGCCTGATCTATTATATTATCTGCAAAAGTCTCATCATAACCGACTTCAATATTATCAACTCTAGTTTTTAAATTTGCGATGTCTTTAGCCAAAGAATCATTTATTGCTTTAGCTTCATTTTCAGATATATAAATCAAAGCACTATTAGCAGAAGTTGTATACGCTTTTATGGCTTCTCTTGCAATGTTATATAAAGAATCCATAGAAGCTTTATCCTCATCGGTAACTAATTCTTCTTTATTTAAAATTCTCATAACTTCATTTGTTATATTGGTATAAGCAGTTATAAACGCATTGTATTTTTCATCTAAATCTTTTCTTTCTGTTAAAGATGTATCTTGCATACTTGCTTTTAATATAATTCTTTGATACTGGCTATCTACTTCTTCTTTTTGGAAAGACAAAGAGCTTAGATTAGCTTCTATTGAAGCCCTTTCTATTTTATCTATCATATTGTTTGCAAACGTCTCATCAAGAGTGCCGCTTAAATCATCTAGTGCTTCTGTTACTTGTTGTATTTGAAGAGATACCTCTCCCTTAGCATCTTCTATCTCTTGAGCATATCTATTATTTTCTGATTTAGCTATCATTTTCCCTAAATAATTAAAAAATAAATTTACTGTAGCTCTATACTCTTCTAAAGCAGTAATTACTTGTACTTTTTCTATCTCGTTGAAATAATTGTCAGCTGTAACTTGATTTATATTATTTACTAGATAATTATAGCTAGCAGAGTATTTTAAAAACTCTAATTTCATTTCTGCAAATTCATCTTCGCTTAAACTTAAAGTTTCTAAATACTCATCATATTTTTCTATTAAATCATCGCTTTCTTTTTCTAAATTAGCCATTCTTTCTTTTAGTATATTTCTCTCTATAACTGTAATAGTTCCGTCTTCTGATGTTTCTTTAATCCATGTTTCAAGTAAATTTAGTTGTGCTAATATATCTTCATATTGTGCTTGTAAAGATGATTTTTCGATACTTAAAGAGCTTTTTAAGGTAGTTGTAACCGCTTTAAGTTCCATTAATATTTTATTTTTTTCTAAATTTAATTTTGCAATTTCTTCATAAATTGCACCACCAATTCCTATAAATAAAAAATCATCACAAGTTTTCTTTAAATCATCTAGTCTAGCTTGACAGGTTGTTGCAAACCCTATTAATATAGAAGTCTCTGTTGGAGTTACCGCTTGGTCTTCGATAGAATCCCAAAGTGTTTTTTGAAAATTATTAAACGCTCCCTCTAATGCCTCTTTTTGACTTTTTAATAAATTAGCATTTTCAGTTTCTTTTTTTTGCTCCATAACACCAATTAATTCATCTATATAATTAATATATATATTCATTTCTGTATTTAATTTATTCATTTCATTAATTAACTGATAATTTTCTTCGCTTGAAACAAAACTATCCGCAAATACATCTCTCATAGTTTTAATAAAATCAGAAAACATAGTGTTTATTTTTATAGAATATGAAATTATTTTTTGTCTTAAATCATCTTCTCTATTGCTATCAGAATACTCTTTATTAACTTCTTGTGCTAATAATTGTATCTCTTTAGCTGTTTGTTGAATTTTTGAATAAATATCAGCACTCCCACTTAAATCTTTTCTTAATATTCCTACTGTTTTAGTTATCCCATCTACTGTTTGGGAAACAGTAGTGTATTTCTTTTCTATTTCATCAACTTTTTCAACAATATTAGTTAAACTAGAGTCATTGTCTCCACCACTACTGTTATCAAAGTTTATTGTTATTTCTACTTGATTTGGGAGTATAAATGTTCCCTTATTATTTACTACGACTAAAAATAATCCCTCTTTACTTTCTAGTGTAGTATTTGAAGTTATAAGTTCATAAGGCGATTCGTTTTTATCCCAATAAAAATACTTATCATTACTATACATATTTTTAATATTATAATATATATTTTTATACCCTATTACCATATTTTGTACACTTACATAAGTAAAGGAAGGAGTATTAGATAAACAAGCCATATACTCACCGTCCTTATTCTTCAATATTAATTTTATTTTCTTTTAATAAATTCCATAACCTTCTATTTTTTAACATTTGTTTATTATCTTCTTTTGCACTCTTTAATACATCTAAAATAACTTTTTTCGTATTGCTTTCTAATTTTTTGTTAGATAGCCTAATTTGCAAAGCCCCTTCTTTTAAAGAGTATTCATAACCAACTAAATAAAACCATTCTTCTATTTCTTTTTCTTTATCATATATAGCGATTATATCTCCTAGCCCTAAAACTCCATTCCAGTGTTGTCTAAAATTATTATCTACGAGTTTGTTTAAAAAACTTTCAATATCTATAGAAATATCTCTAGTAGGGCAACATCTTAATTCTAATTCTCTCTTCCCACAAGAGATTATTTCTTGAGCATCATAAAAAGCATCATTTGAATATGTATCATAATATATAAAATTCTTTAATTCTTCTAATAATTCATCACTAAACAATCTTTTTCCATCTACCAAGCAACTTTCTCTATTACATTGAATATTCAGTTGTCTTATTGATTCTTTTATTTCTTCTACTTTTTTTTCGCTTTTCATTGTATTAGCCATATATACGGCTTCTTTATCCATGCCTTCATTTAATTGTAATGCAATTTCTGTTGCTCTTTCAATATTTCCAGAATTTCTATAATTTGCTTCAATTTCTTTTAATTGTTTATTATATTCTATATAAAAAAACCACTGTGTTTTATAGTCTGTTAATTTTTCTTCTTCTTCTAATTTTTCAACTCTTAATTTTCTTAACTGGGCATCTACTCCTTCAAGCAAGGCATCATGTTTTTCTAAAGCTAAAATTAATTCATCACTCATTTCTTTATTTTTAATAAAATAAGAATAATTTTCTATATAATTTTTTCCAGTAGGAAGATAATCACTTACTATACATTTATCTTCGTTTCCTATTAAAGTAAGTCTAGTAATTATATCGGAAGAATTATCTGATACCTCTAAGCTTTTAATATAATTATCATAAGACAATATCAATCCAAGATTATCTCCGAAATTATCTATATAATACAAATTAATTTCTTGTTTTACATTATCGAATACAGGAACGCATTCGAATTCTTCTGATATATTTTCAGATATAAAAGTAAACCAATCAGTATCTATATCTTCTAACCATCTCATACGGGGTATAAAATGTTGTTTTATTTCTATTAACTCTGCATTTTTTGTTAAGATATAACCACCTGTTTTATCCGTTAAATAAATACTTTCTTTTGTGTAATTTGAATATAAAACTTCTTCGTCTATATGACCAAATTTCCACCCTGTTTCTTGATATATATATTCGTTTAAATTGATAATTATGTTATTCCCATTAGAGTAATCAGAGTCATTAAGCATTATTCCTATATTGGTTAAAACGATATTATTTCTCTCTAGCTTTTTTTGAAAACCGTATGCTTTAATTGTTTTAGATTTTTCGTCTTTATTTTCAGAACACTCTTTAATTATAAAAAATTCACCATCTAATGATATAAGTCTTTCAATTTTGAATTCATCGTAAAAAGGATATTTCTCATTATTATCTACAATTTTATTAACTATAATTGTTATTGAATCAATATCTCTAATCCCTCTTGAAACACTTGATAAAAAATCAACAGGCATAGCACATATTATTTCTTTATTAGTTTTATGTAATAATAAATCAGTATATCCTTGTTTCATTTCTTTTAAAATTATACTCATGTTTATCACCTATAATATTACTGGAAACTCTGCTTTTATTTTGACTTTACCATAGCCATGTAATTTTAAATTATTACTTCCGGGCAATAACTTTATCCATTTTCTGTTGCAACAAGTTAATTTATTTTCTCCATTAGCACTTAAAACTGTAAGCATCTTATTATCTATTGATATCGGCTCATTTACTTGTAACTTTAAAGTCATATCATTAATTTTTATAATATTAGATATATCATCTGTTGTTTCAGCTATTATTATAGGATAACAAATTTCTTGACTTATGTTATCTATAGTCAATGTATTGTCTCCCTCTAATAAAACATCTGTTTCAAATTGTTTGTAAAAATAATGTGTATAAGGTTGAAATGTAATCTCTAAAAATCCTTGATTTTCAAAGGTTAATCTGTCTTGTATTTTTACACATTTTAAATAAATAACATAATCGGGATAATCTTCTGTTATAAAGGGGGCAAAATAATCAGTAATTAACCATGCTTTTATTCTTTTAAATATCTCACTTGAAAAAGTCGCTAGATTACCTGTTTTGTCTACATAGGCTAAATTTAAAACAACTTGATCAGGAACATTTACTTCTTCTTTATATACTGGATAAATACTATCTTTACTATCTGAATCAACAGATATAGAAAAGGGTATTTTCATGTCATTAACTATATTATTTTCAAAGTATACCAATCTAACATTATATTCGTCACATGATACATCATTGAACATAAACTTATCTGAAATAAACATCATATCACTCCTTATAATAAAAATTATAGGAGCTTTAATTAGCTCCTATAATTTGTTTGAAATATATTTAAATTCTTCTTCTATTGCCTTTGTTAATCTGTCAATCGTAACCTCATCAGGGTTTCCTTGAATATTAATATGTATACCTCCTAGTTGAAGATTTGTATTATGAGGATTATTGTTTTCATACATATCTTTATAATTTGTTCCGTACTGTTTTAACCCTAAAGAGTTATATATATCTGAATACTGTCTTAATACATCCATTGCGGTTTGTAGATTATTAATTAAATCATTCTTAATGGAATCACCCATTATACCTAAAGCATCTCCTGATGTCTCTGCAAATTCTATAAGTGTATCCTGTAGATTTTTAACATTACCATCTAAATCTATAAATGTATTTGTTGCTAAATCTTTTGTAACCATTTCTGCTATTTTTTCAGGAGTCCATAAATCTTCAAGCGCCTTTATTTTATTTTCCGATTCTTTTTCAGCCTTATCTATTTCATCATCATACATATTTTCGATTTTTTCATCTAATCTCTCTTGTTGAATATCTCTTAGTGCCTTTTCCTCTTCTGCTAATTCATCATATGCTTCTTGTAATTTACTTCTTGAAGCTAAAGAGGTGTCTCTTTCAAGTACAGAAATCTTACTCTTTAATTTATTAATCTTATCTAATTGTTCGTTATAATCATCTTTATAATCAACTTCACTTCTATAATCTTGATAAGCTTTCTTTTGTTCCTCTAAAGCCTTAACTCTTGCATCTTTTTCTTCTTCTATTGCGTCTTTTCTTTTTTCTATTTCATCTTCATATACTTTTGTTATTTCTTCTTCCATATCTTTTACTATATCTAATTTTTCATTTTGGATATCTTTAATTTTATTTCCTAACTCTTCCCATTGAATAATAGCATCAGGCAACTCATCTGTTTGAAGGCTTATGTATTCCTCAAGCAATTCTGTTACCTTTTCTAAATCATCTGTATTCTGATATTTGTCTAGGATTTCTTTTTGATTTGTAACATTATTATTATCATCAAATTTAAATCCGTATGAAGATAAACTATCTTTATAAACATCTACCATTTCGTTATATTGGTCTATTGTTTTTTGAAGATTAGCTCTTTGTTTTTCAATCTCCTTAATTTCTTGCCCATATAAATTAATTTTTTCTCTACCAGTAGCATATTCTAATTTTGCATCTAATAAATCTAATTGATTACTTAATCCTTTAAATTCATTAGTTAATTCAGTTACGCCATTTTTAAATTTATAAAGTTTATCTTCTAATAAAAGTTTTTCGATTTCGTCTTTATTTTCTTCAATAGCATTTTTCATATCTTGCCATTCTTGTTCTGCTTTAGGAAGGTCTGTATATTGGATTTTAATATATTCTTCTGTAAGGTCTTTTGTTTCGTCTAATTTTTCTTTATATTTATCTAACTTGTCTTTTGCATTTTCTGTAGCTTTACTATATGATTTTTTCTTTTTGTCACTTTTACCTTTATAATTACTTTCTGCTTTTTGAGCTTTTTCATATGATTTTTCTAACTTGTCATATTCCTTTTGCATTTTAGCTAATTTTTCTTCATAGCCAGTTAGGTTTCCCTGATTATTAAAAACAAATCCTTTTTTCTTTAGCTGTTCTCTTAATATTTTCTTTTCATCCATTAATGAATCATAGTATTCTTCTTGTAAGCCGACTTGTTGTTCATATAATTCATTTTGCTTCTTTAGGTTTTTTATTTTTTCTGTTCCAGTTGTACGTTCCATTTTCTTATCTAATAAAGCTAGTTGGTTAGTACAACGAGAAATTCTATTCTCTAACTCTTGAAACATATTAATGCCATTTTTTAAAGCATAAAGTAAATTTTTAGTAGTTATATCTATTTTTGTTTTAGTAGATTTACTAGAACCTACTGCTCCGAAATCTTTAAACGCTGTAGCAGAGACCCCGTCAGAGCCTTCTGTTGGCGTTGAAGATGCTCCGTCAATGGAATTCATGCTAACATCAGATTGAGCTATTATAGAAGGAGATGGAGTGCTTATTTCAACAGGCGTATCAGAAACATTCTTAAATTCATCAACACTACCCGAACCAAATTTTACAGGAATACTCGCACCTGCTATAAACTTATCTATTTTATTAAATATCGCCTTTAATCCGTCTGACATAGCACCAATAAATGTAACTTTTTTAGTTTCAGGTTTGGCTTTTCTTGTAACAGTATCTTCTTTATTTACTGTATCTGTAAACCCATTTTTACCATCCATTGTAACTTTTTTAGTTTCGTTTTTAGCCTTTCTTGTAACGGTATCTTCTTTATTTACTGTATCCGTATATCCGTTTTTACCATCCATTGTAACTTTTTTAGTTTCAGGTTTGGCTTTTTCAGTAACAGTATTAGTTTTATTTAATGTGTCTACATATCCATCTGTAGAGAAGCTTACAGGTTTTATAACGGCATTGCCTTTTTCATCTATTTCAATAGTTTGACCCAATGTTTCTGCAAAATTTTCACTTTTAAATACTACTGATTTTTTTGTTGGAGTATTTTCTATTTTTGATTCTTCTTGTTCTACTTCATCTTTTTCTATAAAGAATTTTACAAGTTTTTCTTTTATTGTTCTAGCATCAACAGTATCTAATCCATCTAAAGCATCAACTATATCACTTACCACTTTAACTCTTTTTTCTTCATCTAATTCGTTTAAAGCTTCTCTTACTTGTACTATATCCCCTTTTGCTAATCCACTCTCTATTTTAACTGCTATTTTCTTTTCTTCATCTGTCTTCATGAATTTATCTAATTCATTTTTAACAGTATTTACTGTTTGTTCTCCTACGACTGTAACTCCGACTTTATTTGCTATGTTAGGATGATTTAATAAGTATTCTATAATACTTTGATAATTCATAAGTTCTCCGGTATTAAATGCTCCGCCTAATTCACAAATTAAATCGATAGTCTTTTCTCCAAAAGGCATACTTTTAAGCAATTTATTTATATATTCTAATTGACTTGTATCAATAGTTCCGCTAGTAAATAAATCCGATATCTTTTCATTTTTGCTTACTTTAGAGTATTTTTTAATTTCAGATTTAATATTTTCAAGTTGTTCCTTAAGATAATCTTTATTTAAATCTACTTTTATTTGGTTGTCTTTATCTTTTTGAGCTTCATTTATAACTCTAGTTATATAAGGACTTATTTTATTTCCATCTTTAAGAGATATTCCTACCTGACATTCTGCCTCTGTAAGTTCTCCATTCATCATTTTATTAAGCAATACAAGGTTTTCATCGTCTGCTATAGAGCCGGTATTCTTAAAAGATGTAGAGATTGCTGTTATCACTTCTAATTCTGTAGTGGTTACATTATCTCCACCGTCAGTTATCCCTTGAATAAGATTTCTTATTTGAGGAGGCAAATCAACAAACGGGTCGTCATTTTTACCTATCTTAGTGACTAAATCTATCTTTGTTTCAATAGGAATATCGCTACCTGCTATTTCATCTGTTACTTCTTTTAAGTCGTCAAATTGTTTTTGAAGTTGAAGTGCTGCATCGTCTCCTAAATTAACGTCCATAAGATTTTTACCAAATCCTTTTAGGAAACTGTTTAACTCTATCATGTCTTGTTGTAGATTTCCTTCTAATTGAGGAATGAAACTTTTAATCCATTCACTAGAATCTATTCCGGTTAATTTTTCAAGTTCTTCAGCTACCCCTGAAATTGATTTTTTATAATCATCTATATTTCCTGTTGCTTGGAAAGCATCATTAGCCGCATTAAGTGTTTTATTCCATTCTTCAACTTTGTCATAATTATCTACTGCATAATCGGCTACTTTATCAAAACCTGCTAAAAAGTCATTTCTTTTATTAATGTTTTCTGCAACCAATTCATTCGACCAATCATATATACCCATTAATTCTATTAATTTATTTTTTTGAGTATCTCCAAGATTGGCATAATTTTGATATTGACGAACATTTCTGTTCATCTCATTCATAGCGTCTTTTTGTTGACTTTGTTCTAATGAATAATATTCTGAACTTTTTTTATAATTGTTGCTATTTATTTCAGAAATTTTATTAGCTGTATTTTGTGCAATCTTTTCGTATGTTTTACACCCTTTTTCAAAATCAGCTAATCCATTACCAAATGCAAAATAATCAAAGAAAGGATTTGTAAGAGCGTTTTTCTTTATACTATCTTCTACATTTTCTTTTTGATTTTGTCTATATTTACTGACCATTTTACTTGCTTCATTGGCGGCATCTTTTTCTTCTAATCTAAGTAATTCTTGTTTCTTTTTAATTGCTGTATTTAATTTTTCAATTAATTCATCTGCACTACCGCTTAAAGCTAATAGCGGATCCCCGTTTTCGTCATAAGATGTAACTAATTCCGGAAACATCTCTGCTAACTGTTGTTTATATTGAGATAGTTTTTCAGCTTCTTCTCCAGTAAGATTCATCTTATTAGACAATTTTTCAAACTCATCAGCCATATCTGTTAAGTTTGCTTTCTTTGTATTTAGTTCTCCAAGTTCTTTTTGTGTTTTATCTATATTCTCTTTAGTGTTTTGGTACATATCTTCTGTCTTATGAATATAGCTATCTACCGCTCCTATAACATTTCCAATTAACGTGGCGGCTAATGTTACCATAGCACCATTTAACAATGATATGCCTACAGATGCGGCCATAGATTTAGCACCTGCTAACACCATTGACCCCGCTGTTTTACCAAAGCCTTTTTGAGTTCGTTCTGCAACTACTGTTGCACTACTATATGTATTACTTATTTGCTTTAAATTCCCTGACGCATCTTTTCTGTACACTTTAAATTGTTTATTAGAATTACCTAATGATTTTTGAATCCTCATATTGCTTGTTTGAATATTACTAGCTAATTTATTTGAGTTCTTGGAAATCATACTTGTTACAGTGCCGGAGGAATTTTTTAATTGATTAGTTACTATTTTTGTTTGAGTTTGTGCTTTCTTTATGTCATTATAGAAACTACTACCAAATAGAGTTAATTGTTCTCCTTTAGCAGACATTTTTAATGTTCTAAATAAACTTGCAATAGTACCTATTGTTGCAGGTAAAGCCATACCCATACTATCTAATGATTTAGTAACATTATTAACAATTCCCATAACTTCTGCAAAACCAGTAATCAATCCTTTAGTCATGTCGCTTGATATTACAGTTGTTATAAAATCTCTAAACTGGTCTTTTAATGCTACTATTTTCCCTTCAAGGGAATCTATATAACGAGCGTTTTCTTGTTTAGCGGAATCAACAGTAAATCCTTCATTATATTCTTGTACATATTGAAGTACTGTTCCCCAGTTATCCAACATCGCTTGTAATACATTTGCATGGTATTTATTACCTATTGCTTCTGTAACTGTTTTTTGTTCAACGTCATTAAGTGAATCCCATTTGTCGTGTAATTCATTTAATACATCAAATAAAGGTCTTGTAGTTCCTTTTGCTAAGTCGGCAGTTTCTATTCCTGCAACTTCTTTTAATGCTTTCGCTGTTTTATTAAGAGTTACTTCTCCTTCTTTAGCGTTATAAGTAACCCCGTTTATGTTAACTGCTATAGTTTTTAATGCGTTACCTAATTTAGAAGCGTCTTGCACTGTTTCTTGAGCGCCAACAATCATACCAATGGCTTCACTCATGCTATTACCATTTGCTTTTAATTGTGATGCTGAACGTTGCAATGCCTCTCCTATATCTCCTGATGTAACTGCAAAGTTGTTACCCGCATAGTTTGCCTGATCCATATAATCAGTTAACATACTATAAGAATCACTAGCACCCTTAACTTTTTCAGTCATAGGGTCTAACGCCTTATTTACACCGCCATAAGCCGATGCGATAGTTTTTAAATATTTATCAGCTGTTTCTTCATCAACGTCTGCTACGTTTGCATACATATTTACATTTTTCGCATATTCCATCGCTTGTTTGACATTATCTATACCAAGCTGGAATGCAGCTGCGGTAGAGTTAATAATATCAACAGAACTTCTAGCAACGTCTTGTCCTGTTTGGAACGCCATTTCCTTAATTTCTTGCAATTCCTCTTTTGTTCCTGTAAAACTAGCAGGAGCAACTTTTTCCATATCTCTGAAAGCACTATCTAAATCTACAATAGTCTCTTTTATTGCATAGATACCTTTAGTTATTTGCATACCTAAAATATTACCTAGTGAATAAGTGGATAATGTAGAATATAAATTAGTAACAAATGAACTTGTTTTCTTTGCAGAGGTAGCCACAGTTGAAGACATTTGTTTAGAAGAATTTGAAGCTTGTTTAAGTGCTTTGTCTAAAAGTCTTGCTTCACTTGTAACGCTTCTAATTTGAGCATCTGCTTCTTTTAAAGAAACACCATTTAATCCATTTAATTGATTTCTTAAATTAGTTATAGGAGTAATATCTTTACCCATAGTTTGATATTTTCTTTGTAGCTGATCTAATACTGCATTTGCATTTTTTAAGGCAGTTTCTAAATTAAAGTTTCCTTCATTAATCTTAGAAACTTCTTTAACTTGCTTAAATTCATTTTCTAATTCATTTGCCAATCTTATTAAGTCTTGAATATCTGCTTCTGCTGCTTCTGAATCTAAGTCTATTTTAGTTTTAGATAGCTTATCTGCTTTTTGAATTAATCTATCTAATTGAGTTGTATCTCCGAACATTTTAGTGACTTTAAAATTATCCATTTGAGACTGTAAAGTCTTAAATTTACTAATGGCAGCGTTAAACTGGCTATCAAGTTTTCCTGTGAAATTAATATTTTTGCCTAAATTAGATAAAGCATTTTCTAATTCTCTTGTGCTTTGTATTAATTTAGTCATTTCATTATAAGGGATTAAACTGCTTAAAATATCTCCAAATTTAGTTATTTTAAGATTCCCTAATTGAGCCATTAAGCTTTGTAACTCTTGTAATTGCCCCTTTGTAAGATTAGTTTTGCTACCAAATTCATTTAACTTGGTTTCTGCATTAGTCAATGATTTTTGTACATTATCAAAGGATTTCGCAAATTCCCTGGTTGTCTTTGTTGAAGTTCCAGTAACTTTTATATTAGGAAGTAATTTAGCTATAGTATTTATTTTACCTTCAACAATACCTAATTCTGATTCTAAAGCCTTAAAAGTTTCTGTTCCAACAGGAGTTTTACCAAGCTGCTTAATCAAATTATCTCTTTGGGATATCGCCTTGTTAAAGGCACTTAAAGCATCTGTTTGAGATTTAATACCAGTTGTATTTTGAATCATCTTATTAATTTCTTTATTTAACTGACTTAACCTTGTAGATGCTTCGTCATAAGGAAGATTAAGTAGATTTAATAATTTTTGTTCTAAAGCAAGAACGGGTGCTGTATTTTCTCCTAATGTTTGTATAATACGTTTATATTCTTCTAATCTATTCAAAGACTCACTTATACCCGCATTAATTTTAAAAGACTGTTTATTTGCTTTAGCAACACTATTTAATCTTTGAATCTCTGCTTCTGTTTTTTCTATTGAACGATTAAGTTCCATTAACTCTGAAACCGCAGTATCAGAATTTATATTTATTTTTACATTTTTTAATTTCTCATAAGATGCCACTACTTTATCAATGTCTGCAACCATTTGAGGACTACCAGTAAATCCTTTATTTTTTAAATCAGTAATCTTTGACCCAATATCTGCTACTTTCTTATAAGCAGTTTCAAGTCTCGAATTAAAATTACCATTTATCTCTATGCTTTTCGCTATATTCTTTACATTTTGTAAATCAGACAAAAGCGTAGCCATTATTTCATGAGAATTAGATACGTTTAGAATGTTATCTAATTTCGTACTTTTAATTCTATCCATTTCTTTTCTTAAAGCTTCTAATTGAGAGATTTGCCCCTCTGTTAAATTCTTATTTTTGAACATATTGTCTATAGTTTGAGATGTTTTAGTTGCAGAATCTTGTAATTGATTAAATGTTGCAGCCAAACTTCTAGTTATATTTGGTTCAAAATTCTTATTCTTTAATACATCTAGCTCTTTAGATACATTCCTAATCTTAACTAAATTCTCATCTAATTGTTTACTTAAAACCGCATAAGATTGATTATTTGTAGTTTTAGACATTTGCTTTTCTAAAGAAGCTCTTTCATTCATCAACTTATTAAATTGATTCATAGCAGAAGTAGCCTTTGGTATTTCTCCTGATACTTCGCTTATTTGAGTTTTAATTTTAGAAAATTCTTGTTGTGCCTGTGCGAAAGTTAATTTATTTAATCCTTCCAATTTGGTTTTTAAAGAATCTATTTGAGATGTGTCTTTCCCTAGACTTGTAAATTTAGTTCTTAATTCTTCTAACTGTTTCATTGATGCAGATACATTTATTTTGAAAACGTCCATTTTTTTATTTCTTTGCATATCTGCTACCAATTTATTATAATCAGTATCTAAATCTTTTATCTTATTATTAAGATTAATTAAATCCGCTTCTGCCGTTTTACCATTAACCCTTATATTGATATTGCTTAATTCTTTTGCTCTAGTAAATAATTTATCAATAGAGTTATTATCTCCGTATCCTTTTGTATATAAGGATTTGATTTTATTTTGAAGAATACTTGCATCAGCTTCTGCTTTTCTTATACTCCTAGAAAGACTATCTGATAATTCTAGTTTCTTAAAAGACCTAGAAAGTTCATCTGCTTTAGTAATTAATTTAGACATTTCAGCATATGGTTTATCTGCCTTTAATATATTTTCAAGATTTGCTTCTTGTTTAAACTTTTCAACTTGATTTTGTAAAGTCTTAATATCGGCCACTTGACTACCTGCAAGTTTACGCTTCCCTAAAGCGTTTTCAATAGAAGTACCTAATTCAGTTACCTTTTTTATTGTTGATTCAAATGAAGAATTCAAACTAGATGTAATATCTGATTTAATATTCTTCTTATTTAAAGCATCAATTTTACTACCAACTGATTCAATATCTTTATTGACTTTTGTTAAATCTTTAGACAAAGCTTTATAAGCCTGTCCTTGATATGTCTGTTTAGACATTTTCTTTTCAAGTTTATCTTTTTCAGATATTAACTTTTTATATTCTGCGACCAATTCTTTCGCACTTTTTGCTTCGCCTTGAAACATTTTAGAATTGCCTTTTGTATTTGAACCCTTAGTCAAACTATTTATTTGTTCTTTAAGTTTTTCAATCTGTGTAAGCAATTCTTTATCATCTATTCCAACCTTTATTTTCTTAGCATTTTTTTCTAAATCCGCTATTACCTTTGATAACTCTGATGCTGACTGTCCTTTATCAACGGTTGGATAGACTCTAATTCTTATATCATCAGCCAATTAATTCACCGCCTTTAATACGCATAAGAATTACCACCTATACGAAGTGGTAATTTAGTCTTTTATACTACTCTAAGACCTCTAGCCAAAAGCCTTTCTTTTAGCTCCATAGGAATCATAACATCTATAGCTGTTTTTGAATTATCAACTACATTAGTGGCAGGATAAAATATTGGGTTATCATCTTTATATCCCGGAGCCCAAACAGTACCTTCTTCCCAACGATTTAATGGAAAATAATGAGCTCCATGTTTGTCAGTCCAACTACCGTTATCTTGGAAAACCCCATCTATCTCCATATTGCTAACTTGTTCAGAAGTAACTATATCTCTAAAGTCTCCACTTCTACGATACATTCCGGGGATTCTCTTATCGTAACCTGTTTCTTGCATAAGAATTTCATTCATGATTTCTTCCATTTTTTCTCCTACGTTATCTAATTCATCAACAACTATTCTTTCTATATGGGTGACAACCTGATCTAAATTATCAAATACCATTTTGTTCGCCTTCTTTTTTAATTTCCTCTATTTCTTTTTCTAAATTCTTACAGTCTTTAGCTAAAAGCTCTACTTTTTCTCCCTTTAATAAATTCCTCTTTAATACTAATCCTTTTTCTAATTCACTTAATTGCTGAGACTGGTTCAATAATACTTCTAAATATATTTCATCTAATATTTCTCTTACTTCATTTAATACTAAAATCATATCTTTATTAGGATTGTTTAATACTCCTATAATATTTTCATCAACTTCTATATTTGTACATACAGGGAATAATACATTATATATATCTTCTATATCCTCTACTTCTAAAGTATGTTCAGTTTTCCCATCTATAATATCCTCTAATTGCAGCCTTATTTCTTCTCTTTCCTCATTCAATATATTATAAACTGTTACTTTTTCTAATTCCCCATTAATTTCTACTACAAATTCTTTTCTCACTTTTTCTAATTTAAAATCGCTTACCTTCATCTTATTTATTCTCCCTTCTAAAAATAGGTAAAAAAAAATGCGTCAACAGAACTTAATCTGCTGACGCTATGAATTATTATACAGTTTTTTTGTCTATTTCTAATATTAAGTCTTGGTCATCAACTAATATGTCCCAAGTTAAACTAAAGTCTGATATTTCTTGTGCTGAAATTGTTAAGTCAGCATTAGGTTGTGCTTTTGCTTTACTGAATTTTATTGATTTGATTTCTGTACTACCATCTTCATTAACAACTTCAAATGTACCTTCCATCTTGTAATATTTACTTGGTATAGTACCTTTAACTTGTATTTTAGTACCACTTATTTCCCCACCAAGCATTTGAGCTAAGAAGAAGTCATCTATAACTTGTGCATCCATTTGTAATGCCTAATGTTCATATAGGTTCGTAACGCCTATACCGTTCTTTAAAGAACTGCCTTATCTCTCAATAAGGAGCAGACTATATCACTTCCCCGTTCCTCACAGGGATTCCTCCACTTCCATTTAAGGGATTCTCACCCACTCCATTAACTTGAGCCGTACACTTATTGCTTATTCCAAAGCTACTCACGATATTATTCGCTTTCAGTTAGTCGTTGAAGTTTATTCTAATAACAATTAAAATCTTACCTGCTGATTGCCCATTATAAAAGCACTTAGGATTTAACCGTATGCTATCCAACTAATTTTTTCTACTTTCGTAACATTCACGCTTAGGATTTAACCTTACGTTGTAGTTTAGTTGGCTTTAGGGGTTTCCAGCAATTCAAAGGATTTTCTATGCTAATTACTTAACATAGGGAACGTTATTTTATTCCTTTTCTTTGACCTGCTATAGTTATACATAAATCCCCTCTTTTATAAGCTTCAAAGTTTTCTGATTCAGTAGTTATATTGAAACTATTAAGGAAATCTATAGTAGTAGTGTCTTCTGTATCGGCTAAGTTTGTTAAAGTTAAGTCACAAGCACTTTTTATCGCATATCCCATAATCATTCATCCTTTCTATTTTTTTAATTTAGTTAGTTTTTGCCAAGATTTTATTTTTTTAGGACTATATTTTCCACCACTTGCCATCTGCCATTGTTTCTGTTCAGAATTTCTTAAAGATTCAACAGAATAACAATCTCTTAACCACCATGTAGTTTTATTTCTTATTTCTTCATAAGAATTGATATTCCTAAAATACATAATCTCTCTAACAACGTTTTCAAAAAGCATACTATCGTCAACTTTTCTTTTTTGATAATATTCTTTTTGTTTTTGTTTAAATCTTTTAACAAGCTCCGGATCTCCTTTTAACTCTGTTGGTTTTTGAGGTTCTTCAAAATGATTCATTTCTAAAACCACTCTACAAAGAACAACAAAATTTTCATCAGTAATGAAAGCTATTGAGTTTCCTATACCATCTTTACTTTCTTTCCTGCTACCTTTTTCATCTATTCTAAGAATGAATCTTTTTTCTTCATCTTGAAAAAACTCCATATCCTCAAGAGATGTATCGTATAATAAAGTTAATCCTCTATAAAAATCATTCAATACTTTTTTAGATTCGTTCATCATTTCCAAAAAAATAGTAAAGAAAAGTCCGCTTTCTTTACATACTTCATCATACGACAAGGATAATCCCATATAATATGGTTTTATAAAATCTATGAAATCATAATCATACATAAAATAATCTACGATTGGTTGTTTTATAATTCCCAATGTATATTTTTTTAAATCTAAAGGTAAACCTGTTATATATTCTTTAGTAAAATACATTACATATCCTCAAAATATTCAAGTCTGTATACAGACATATATCCTATATAATCACTAGGTATATTATACATTGGATAAGTTTGTTCTAATGTTGGGAATCCAATAGCTTTTAAGTTTTTATTTTCTTTAAGCATTTGTTCTATTCCCTTATATATTAAAATATCTCTCAAACCATTTAATGTAAATCTACAATCTTTATGACACAATACACCAACTTCAAACTTAAATTGTTGTATTTTATTACTTTGTCTATACACTCCCGTATAAGGAAAATCTCTATATATATTAACAAATAAAGAAACATCTGATTCCTTCATTACTTCCGGAGCCTTTTTATTTATAAATACTTTTTTCTCTTTAAGTTTTTTAATTGGATTTTCTAAATCTTCAAGTTTATATATATCTTTTTCTTTTTCATTGTTATAGTATATTAATTTATTTATTTTATCATCTAACATTATCTCATTTGAGAGTTTAATCAAATATTTATTTGGAAATTGTTCTATCATCTTAAACACCTCTTACAGTAATAACAAACATATCTATTGTTTCTTTTGTTTCTTTATCTCTGGCAATAAGCATAATGTTATCTCCTATTGATTCAATATTAGATGATTGTTTAATGGTACATTTATTATTTCCTTGTTTAATAATACTTGTATTTGAATAACTTGTGTCTAGTATAAATTCTACTTCTTTATCTGTGTCGATATTATACTCATTTTCTTCACCTAAATAAATGTAATCTAATCCCATCACATCGTTATCTTCCTCAACATTTTTCTTTCCTACCATATTATAGGCTATTTTATTTTCACAATCGTCTTCTAAAATACGAACTGTTTGTTGAGTTAATGCTTTAATTAATCCATCAGCGCCACTATATCTGCCGTTATACTCAAAATCGTTTATATGTGTAACTCTAAATACTGTTTTTCTAGTTAACATTACTCTTGTCCCAGTATCAAATGTTCTTGTAATTGGATTTGAACCTATGAATATATGCCTTTTAGCATCTCCTATATCTACATATCTAGTTTGATTAACACCATCGCTATACATTGTTAGGTTTAATATAGAAACGGGGATAGGATATACTATACCATTATAGGCATAATTAATAATTTGATTACATCTTCTAGCTACAAAATGTAAATAAGCACCCATTTCATGATGCTCTTTAAATATAATCAACCAATAACAATTATTAAAGAAACAATAACATCCTATATCAACATTAGTATCAACAGGGAAGTATATTTCTTTTTCATCTAATGATGTTTGGTCGTTATCTGTTATATTATTTACTACTGCCATAACAGTTTTTGTATTTTCTGTTATAAGCACTTCATCAATATCTGTTACTTGTATATCTATTGCTGTGGGCGACCTATATAGCATTTTTTCGAATGTTGATTTAGCCGTTGCTCTTAATTTTTCTCTTTTATTATTTTGACCACGCAAAGTAAAAGTTTTATATTCATCTAAAAACTTACTCAAAACCGTAATGTCCTTCATAAGTATAATCAATTTTCATTTTTCGAAAATCCTCTTCGTGAAGTTTCTTCAATGTCATTAAGTTTTTTAACAAATTGGCATTTGAAGTTTTCTTGAAATCGTGGTCTGTAATAATATTTCTTAAATTATCTTCACTATTTACAATTCTTTGTAACCATCTACATACCATGCCCAAAGCAAGAATTTCTATTTCTCTTTCAGTTAGATCAGCTTTAATATAACCTGAAACTCCATCATCTTCGGAAACGATAGTTAAATCCTTTTCACAAGTGTCGAATTTTATAGTCGCTCCACGAAGATATCTGGTCATTGTTTTCATTTGTATTTCTTCAGGTGCTAAAGCTAGTCCGTCATCTTCAATTTGGTTTAAAAAAACAACGAATACCTTCTCTATTGGAGTACTCATATTAACACCTTCTAATTTGATTTAAATATATAGGCATTATTAAACTTACCTTCAATAGCAGAACGTTTACCCATAGAATCAAATTCGTTTAAATGAGCTAAGTAAACTGCTCTTTGGCATAATCTTTTAGCTAATTCTGGTGATTCATTCTCAAGTATTTCTGCAAATTCATCAACGGTACTGTTTTCTAATACCTCGTCTAAGTAATCTAAAGTAAGAACCTTGTCGCCATATATCTTAGTTAAATCTAATATATCAAGTACATCTTTTACTTCGTATCCATCACTATATACGTCTATTATTGATAAGAATAATCTTCTTATAGTTGGAGAATTTTTCATCTTTAATAATAAATCTAATCCTACTATGGCTGTTTCTCCGGGTTCATTCATTCTTATAGAATCATACCCACTTTCATAAATAAATGAGCCATTAGTTAAATTCATTATTTCAACATCTATCTTAGACGCTTCTCTTTTTAATTCTCTTATCATTTCTGCTCTTGTTCTTTTTTTAACTCTTTTTGTTTCTTCAACTGTTTCCTTACCTAAATTAACTTTTTCCTCTACTTTTTTAGTTGCCATTTACTATCATCTCCCTATTTATATTTACTAAGCTATATCATATCTACCGAAATTAACTGCTTTTACAACGCCTATATGTACTCTTCTAGTGAATAGGTATTCGATTTCTCTGTCGTTTCTAGCACCAGATTTATCTTCTAGTACAAATGCTTTTCCTTCAAAACCAACCATTATAGGTTTAGTCATTCCACTTGGAACTATGTATAGATGTTCGTCATCACCTAAACCAAATTTACCAGTTTCTTTATTGAATGTATTTTTTAATTCTACACATTTCATACCTTCAAACATTTTTAAGTAACCGTTGTTTCTTAAATCTTCTCCGTCTAAAACGAATCCTTCTAATGCAGGTATTTTAGCTAATGCAGTTTTAGTACCATATATAACTGGTTCTCCTAATCCTAAACCGTCTACTTTAGCACATAATAAAGATAAAGCATCTCTAGTTACTGTACCACTTTCAACTAAGTTAGCATGACATTGACCATAAGCACTAACAAAAGCATTACCTATTCTTCTAACCATGTCTTGTTGAGTAGATTTTTGAACTCTATCTACTAATTTTTCTAAGTTTATTCTTCCTGCTAACCAAGCAGTAAATGGAGCATAGATTTTTACACCTAATTCACTAGCAGTCATAGGAACTTTTCTGTTCATTAATTTTTGTCTTAATAGGTTGTTATTATCTGTTGCAACTACAGATACTTCAAATAATCTATCGTCTTCTACTGTAAATTCAACAGTATCTCCTAATTCGAAATCTCTGAATTCACAGAATGGTTCAAATACCTCTCTTAAAACACGAGAAGTACTTTCAGTTAATATTTCTGATAATATTGCGAATACTTTGTATTTGTTGTCTTGGAAAGTATAATAATCCCAAGTCCCACCCATTTCATTTAATACTAATTTTCTTAATTTATCTTCAGCAGTATTTAAATCATATGTATCGGGATTTCCGTCTAATATATCTATTGCCATTTGAGCAACTTGACTTCTTTTTTCCACTCTAATCATCCTTTCTTTTATTTATTTTTCTTATGCGTGTAAACATACTTCTATCATAGTTGAAGGTTGACCTTCAAAATCTATGTCTATTCTTCTAACTAAAAACATACCTGCGTCAGCTTTAACATATTTTCCTAAATTTTCAGTATCAGGAGCTAATTTATCCCCTACTGCTAATCCTTCTGGTAAGAAAGCGTTAGATATTGTATAAACATCACCATGTCCTAAATATTCAAATCTACCTCTTTCGCCTTCTAGTAATTGGAAATCTCTTTCATCCATTTGAGTATCATACATTAAAACAGAACAATCAACTATAGCAGCCAAATCTCCTTCTGCAAATTGACCAACTTTGTAAAGTTCTCTTTCTCCGTTTTCAGCAAAACCTTTAACACCGACTACCATCCCATTTTCTAATACTTGGTCGCATATACCATTTATAGGATTTGGATATGGTTGTCTATCTTTTCTCATTATTGCTCTCATAACTGTTCTTATCACACTTATTCACTCCTTTTAATTTTATAAATTTTCAAATATACCACCATAAGGAACATGAGTATCTCCCTTAACTGGCATTTGTAGACTAGGTTCTGGATCAGGTTCTTTTGGTTGTTTATTTTGCATATTTTCATATGCTTTTTTACCATATAATGCGAATAATTTATTACTTAATTCTTCTACATCAAATTCTCCATTTAAACATTGTTCTTTCATTTCTTTAGTTTCTTCTTCGTCAAATGAGAATTTAGCTAGAACTCCCTCAACCTCTTCTTCAAATTTTTCTTTTTCTGCTTGAGCTTCTTTTGCTTTTAATTCTTTTACTTCTTCTCCTAAAGAGAATACAGTTTCATTAGCTTTTGTTAATTCTTCTTTAGTTTGAGTTAATTCTTCATTAACTTTTTCTAAATCATTTTTAAAAGTGTCAACAACTGTTTTAGCTTCTTGACCAACTTTTTCTACTTCCGCATTAAAAGTAAGCTCTGCCATTTCTTTAGCATCTTCTTCATCTAAAGCAAAATTAGCAGATTCATCAACTTTTTTCTCTCTCCATTCACTTATATACTCTTTTCTATTATCAAAATCTAAAGTAAGAGTATCTTCTTTTACAGAATAAGGAACACCATAGTATTTATAGCCATCATTTTCTTGAACTACTACTACAGAATCATCAGGTATAGTATCTACATAGTAAAACTCTCTAGTTTGATATGTTTCTCCCCAAGAATATTGTTTTTCTATTAGTCTATTACTTAACTGTTCTCTTATTTGTAATGCCATACTTCTATTAGAAAGAGAATATTTGTTAGTATTATCCATGCTTTTGTCTCCTTTCACATTTTGTTCTATATTATTTAAAAAATTAATTAAATCTTTTTCAGTTTTTATTCTTGCAAATTCAAGAGTCGCATTAGCACCGTCTATTCCCGGAGCATAATCATCTCCCAATATAGTTACTCCTAAAAATTCAAATTTAGATATATTTAAAACTCCGCTATATTTGTCTTTTTCACTTTCAAGTATATTAATCTCCATACTGACAGATTTATCACTTTCTTTAAGAAGGTTATAAGCATCTTTGCAATATCTATTCCATATAGTACCTGTAGCTGTAAGATATTCTTTTCCATTTTCACCTTTTTCATAAGAAAGGTCAAAGTTTTGAGAAAAAGTTCCTATAGGTTGTTCTATATATTTAATCTCATAAGTTCTTCTGCCATTGACAACTTTTGGAACAAGTATCATTTCATGCTCTCCAAAATCTAAAGGCTCTCCATTTTCATCATATTTAACATATGCAAGTATTGGTTTATCATAAATTGTAGCTTTAGCCGCTTCTATTGCTTCTTTTGTAAAACTTGTACCTTTTGGATTTACCCCTTCATGTATGATTTGCATTTTGACATTAGGATTTGCTTCACTATCTTCTGAAAAGTTTAAGAAATTTTCTTCTAAAGTCATAGAACATGGTATTCTAATTATCAAAGGATTTCCTCCTTTCTATAAGAATTAAAAACACATATATAATTCATCGCTTATTATATATTCATTTTTTTCATCGTTTGAAAAAAGTAAATATTTATCTGAATTTTCAAATATATAATGCGTTTCTTTGCCTATCTCTTGTATCGCAATACAATCAAAGCCTATTCGTTTTAATTTTTCTGCCTTATCTCTTGTGTCTGCAATTATATATCTTCCCATATTATTCACATCCATTTCCTAAGTATAAAACACCATTTCCTTGTGCCTTCGTATCTATATCATTGAGGAAATTAGTACATTTGACAAGTCTTGCCCATAATTCGCCTTCAGTTGGCTTTCTGCCATAAGTTTTAACAAAATCTTCTTTAATCAATGCTAACGCTCCTGAAACGTGTGGTGTAGCTTGAGAAGTACCACTTGTCGTTGCATATCTATTATTCTTATAAGTCGACATTATATTGACACCGTATGATACAATATCTATTTCCGGATTTGTATTACTGAATTTTGCGATACTATTATCTCTATCTACTGCTCCAACTTCTATAATTTCATGATAATTTCCAGGGAAATTAATTTCATCTGTATCAGCACTTCCATCTCCATTGTTTCCACTAGCACAACAAATACATATTCCTTTATTTACTGCTTTTCTAATGGTATCATGTAAAGAATCGTCATCTGCTTTACCGCCTAAAGACATATTTATAATATCTACATTTTGTTCAATAGCATATTCTAATCCCTTTACTATACTAGAAAATGCCCCATCACCAAATCTATCTAAAACTTTTACTATTAATAAATTACATTCAGGTGCAACTCCAGTAATTCCTTTTTCAGCTTTATTACCTGCTATAATACCTGCTACATGAGTTCCGTGACCATTCCAATCAGTAATATCATCTTCTTTACCTTCACTTGTAAAGTTTTTACCACCAATTATCCTATCTTTTAAGCATATATGGTTCGTATCTACTCCTGTATCTAATATAGCTACAGTTATCCCTTTACCATAAATCCCTTTATTCCAAAATGATTCTGCTCCTAATAATTTTATATTAGAAGGGATTTTATACGGGATATCATCTTTAATTTCTCCTAGAGAACAAGGAGTTAATTTAAAATCACTCATTCTTATCACCTTTGTTTATTAATGCTTCTTCTATCCTTTCTTTAGCTATATTAAAATAGTTTTCATCTAATTCAATACCTATAAACCTTCTATTGGTATCCAAACAAGCTCTGCCCGTTGTTCCGCTCCCCATAAATAAATCTAATATAATATCATTCTCATTAGAAGATAATTCGATTATTTCTTGAATTATTTTTGTAGGTTTTTGACTTGGATGTAATTTCTGTTTACCTCTTATTTGAGGATAAATCTTATATTTTGAATAATATATTTTTTTGCTTTTATCCTTTTCTAAATCTAATTTATTTAAAGCACAACCATTTGAATAAATTCTAATTATATATTCCATATTTGTAGAATATCTTTCTCTATTCATAATACTTAAAGGTTTGTTCCATGTTAATATATTAAATTTAAATTTATTTTCTAAAGTCCAATTTAAATAATAAGGTATTTGTTTTTCACTACAAAATATATACCATTGTGGTTTTTTCATTATTCTTTTTGTTTCTATTAAAAAATTATAAATATCATCTTTACTAAAATCACTCATTTTTTTCATGTTAAATTTATTTCTATCCAAACTATCTCCTAATAACATTTTCCCTCTCCCACCTTTTTCATGAAGATATGGAGGATCGGTAATTATTAAATCAATACTTTTATCTGGAATACCTTTTATTATCTCTAAACAATCTCCATGACACAATCTATATCTTTCTTCCATATTATCACCTACTCATTTGGATTTGTACTACTTGAATTTGCATTAGACTCTCCTGTTTCTGCCTTACTAGGTCTGCCACCCGCTTCATTACCTACTTGAGTATAAGCAGTTGACAACGGTGTCATCTTAGAACCAATATCCTCTAATTCTTCTGATTCTATAGTGCTTAATGCTCTCAAAGGAGTTAATCCTATAGTCGCCAAATACTTCCACTTAGGAGAATAAATAGCTAAAGCCGCTCTTTGTCTCTCTGCTTCTAACCCTTGATTATATTCATTAGTAGGTATAAATTCTAAAAACCAATTTGAAGTAGCTCTAACACTTCTCATATGGTCATTAACCCAATTCTCTATTTCTTTTTGTAATCTTAAAGGCATTAAGGTATCTATTGTAAATCCTATACTTACTGCTTCTGTATTTGTCGTATTCCCATTGAATAAGTTATCGTTTACACCACTAGAATCATATATAGTTGTTTTTGTTTTCTCTTTAGCTTCAAGTATGTTGGAACTATTTCCGTCACTAGATATCAAGTCTATGTCTAAAGGAGAAGTCAACGTACAATAACCATAAGGCACTAAACTTTTTAATGAATTATGGTAATTTAATATTTTCTTTCTCTCCATTTTTAATTGACCTCTATCATCAAGTTCTGGTTTCTGATGTAATAATCTAAAGCTATCTATATAAGCATTTAAATTTACCAGATCTGATAACTCTTCTAATGAAGCTAAACTATCAAATAAATAAGAATAATATGGCGTACCTTTCTCCTGCCATTCATCTAAAGTAAATGCCATATAACAAGTTTCGGTCATTTGATACCATGAATTTTTTATTATTCTTCTTTTATCCAATCTGCCTTCTTGGTAGTCCCAATATAACTCTTGTATTGCTTGAGGAAATGTATAATAATTTGTAGAATTTAAATATCCTAAATTTATGGCAAATTTAGAGACCATATTGCCAGTCTTTTGAGTTATCATACACATTTCTCTAGGGAATTTAAAAAATAAATAATTATTCTTACCCTTAACTAAAGCTAAATAAATCTCTCCATATTCTATAATATCTTGTGCAATCCACTTACAGTTATATTTTAAATTATATTTTTCTACTTGCTTTGAAGCCTTTCTCCTAGCCTCTCTTATATCTTTTTCTGTTTTATACTTACTTGCGTCAATAGGCATTATATAATGGTCATAAGTAAGCAAATTAGATTTATATGTAATTAATTCTTTTAGTTGACCATTTTTATTAGTAAGTACTTCCCCTATTTTTTGAAGTTCCGTTTCCGTATATTGATTATTAGCTTGATTACTTAACATTTGTCTAATATTATTCTTTACTCTAGCACTATTATCCCTTATTGTTGAAATTTGGGAATTATAAGTCTTCAAGCTATATAATAAATCTTCGGAGAAGTCATAATCGTTATATAAATCAACATTCTCCTTTTTTATATCTTCACTCAAATATATCAACTCCTTATATTAAACTAAGAATAAGATATCGTCATCATCATCTCCAAAACCTTCTTCTTGCGCTATTAAATTGCTTAAAAATACTCCGTAGCCTAATGAAGAGTATCTATCCTTTCTATTTGTTCCTCTTTCAAAAAGCTTAATTTTACCTTCTTTGCTCTCATGGTTAAGGCTAATCATTTCATTAACCATAATAGTTGTTTGAACAAAAGGAGCTAGTAATCTAGCCTCTCTGTAAGCTGCTTCATCTAAATCTAAATCTAAACTAGCTATTTTTTCAGTTACTAATATCTTTGCTTCTCTATCATTCATAGGAAGTATTAAATCTTTATCTGCAAGTAACTTTCTAACACTTACTGCTATTCTACTGTTGACTTCACCGTTAGGCTGCATCGAATATACAAAAGGTAAACCAGTTCTTTTAGATAAATCATCAACTCTATTATCTTCATTAAAACAAGTAAATCCATCGTATCTCACGCCTCTTTCTTCGTCATAATTACTTTCTCTGATAAACTCCCAAACTGCTTCACCTATACCAGTTGTATCTATAATTAGTTTATCTGCTCCAAAATCATAAAATAATTGTTTTATTCTTATAGCCTGTTGTTTTGCAGCCATACCATTATGAGCTTCAATATATACAACATGGCGTTTGAATTTACCCCTATCAGGTATCATTCTCATCAATAAGAAACTTGAATTATCATTTGCAATCCCTTTAGCTAAGGCGATATCACAAGCCATAATCCTTATTTCTCCATTAACTCTAGGCATATACCATGATTGTTCGGATTTCTTTTTCTTCTTCTCTGCCACCCATTCTTCTGCTGTAGGAGGATAAAACACATCAAGCGTATCTCTACATGGATTTATAATAGAAGATTTAAAGAAAGCATCATCTGCTTCATTAAAGAATACTGCACAATATTCCATTAAAAATGATGCATAATTCATACCTTCTGCATCCATTTCTCTTGCTATTTTCTTCTTCGTATTTAAACCATGCTCTAAAGAACAGGTAAAAGGGATATTACAAGCAAAGGAATCGAATTTGGTCAACATATCTTTAATGGTGTTTTTCCATTTAGCGTAACTCCAATGGTCTGAATACCATGCCGAACTTAGAAATCATTGTTATTAACGATAAGTTTTTTATCTTATCCTCTGGAGGTTTCCCTCATTATTATGTCTTCGGCAAACATAAGTCATCGGTATGTCAATTCATACCCAGATTGGCGTACATTTTCACTCTCTGTTTTTTTTGCATAACGAGTGCCAACCACTCTTGGAAATATTTTACTCTGCGGCAGGAAGTCATCCTACAAACAGTTTCAATTTCTACGCTCTAAAATACCCAAAGACTTTTAATCCTTGGGTTATCTTGGTGTTAACTTATTTAAAAAGATATTTAAAATATTATCTATATTATTAAAATCAAAATATGGTATTCTCAAAAGAGAAATATTATTTTCTTCACAATATTTATTTTTTATAGAGTCGTTTCTTTTTCGTTCTTCGTAACCCTTTTCTCCGCCAAAAAAATCGACTTCTTTATAATGTTGCTCTCCGTCATATTCGATGCAACAATTATAATCAGGCAAATAAAAATCAAACCTTAAATGATTATAATATCTACATCCATTAAATGTTTTTTCTTGTATGTATTTAATATTATTGTTATCTAAAAAATCTTTTATAACCATTTCCCCTTTTGAATATGAAGATTCACAATTAGGACATAATCTTCCGTCTCCAGTAGTAAGGGTATGAACAGTTGAAATAAATATCTCTCCACACTCTGAGCATTTAAATTTTAATAAAGTTCTATTGTTTTTATATTCGTTGTAATTTAACAAAATAAATTTTTCTTTTTTATAAAAATTAGAAATACTTTTTTGAATATCCTCCTCTTTTAATCTAAACCCTTCATCGTTTCCTTTTTTTATACATTTAGGGCAAAGATTTCGTTTATTATTCTTTATATTTTCAATAATAGCTGCAAATGACTTAAAGAATATCTCCCCACATGGACATTTTAATTTTAATTTCTCATAACATCCGTTGTATTCTTTAGATAACAAAGTTAACTCTGTGTCTAGTTCAATTATTTTTTTTACATCTTCATATGTATAAAATTTAAATCCATATGTTTTGTTTTGCATTTTTTTAAGCCTTTTCTTTTCTCCACATGACGGACATTGCCATTGTTCATCTTTTTTAAAAGTATTAAAAGATGTTTTAAATACATTTCCACATGAACATTGGATATCTAATTTTGTATTATTATTTTTATATTCTGTTGAAATTAACTTACAATTTTTTGACTCTATAAATTTTTTTACATCTGAATATCTTAACTTATTTCCTGAGCAACAAGTACAATAATACATTTTTTTATTTTTGAAGTCTCCAAAGGTTCTGTTAAAAATTTCTCCGCACTTACATTGAATTTTTAAATTTACTTTATTATTTTTATATTCCGTTGAAATTAATTTATTACCCTTTGATTCTATAAAATTTTTTACTTCTATATATCTGTCTTGTTTATTCACATTATCACTCTCCTTACATATATTATATCCATATTTTAACATTTTAATATTGTTGTCAACACTTTTTAAACTTAGTCTTACTTACTATATATGTCACCATATATTAACCGATTTTGGTTGGTTTTTACTACAAGCACTTATGCTATACTTTGTAGTGAGCCATTTCTGTTTAGCTCTTTATTTTCTTCACGATAAAAAGAATATCTAGGATTAGTTAAATATCCTGCCTGTCTTGGAACTGCCCCAAATGGAGATAAAACGCTTCTAACTATTGTTTCATTTATCATACGGAACTCGTCCATTACTAAAACATTACATCTTGCACCCCTTGAGTTCTCCGAACTGGCAAGAACTTCTATAGAAGAACCATTTTTAAATGGTATCAATACTTGATTAGAATTACATTTAATTCCTTTATAATCTATCTCTTTCCTTAAAGCATATGATTGAGGGTATAATTCACCAAGTATCTTCTCGGTCAGTACCTTCTCTGCTTGTTTCTTTTGTTTCGCACAAACAATAACTTTAGTTCCGGGTTTCAATATACAAATAACGGTACAAAATACTGCGGTAAGATAACTTTTCCCAAGCAATTTATTGTAATTAACGATAAGTTTTTTATCTTATCCTCTGGAGGTTTCCCTCATTATCATGCCACCGCAAAGACATGAGTCATCGGTCGGTCAATTCCGACCCAGTTTAGCATATATCTTCATCTTCGACTTTACTCGCTAAGAGCCAACCACTCTTGCCGATACTTTATTCTGTGGCAGGTAATTATCCTGTAAACAGGTTCAATCGGTATGCGTTACGGTGGTTAAGACTTTTTAATTTCTTAACTTACCTCGATGTCAGCTTGTTGATTTTCATATTTATCAATTTAGCCTTCTTCGATTTTGGTCGGTTTTAACTATACATTTCTGCATAGTGAGGCAAGGGTTCACCTCTCGATGCAATGAATACGAACTGGTCACTTTTCATCATAAAATAAAGCAGTATTTGTTGGAATACATGAAGTTTATATTTCAAGTAATCTAACGCAAATCTATGAGGATTCGCTAAATAAAAACAACCCCAATATTCACCTATTCCTACAAGTAAATCTTCTTTGGCGTCTCCTGTTAAATTACCTCTATCTTCATATTCAGTTTCCATATATTTATTTTCTTGCATTAGCTATCACCGTTCTTTCTTTTCTCTTCTTCCTCTTCCTCTTTAACGGCTTGTATAGCTCTTTCAATTTTTTCATCTAATTGGATTCCAGAATCTCCTTCTTCCAAACTATAATTAGCTGATCCAAATCCTAAAGCTACTGCTAATGGTTTAAATAAGAATCTCATTATATATCTCTCAATCCAGTCTACGTCTTGATATTCTTTAAGTCTCTTAACGACTGGTCTTTTCAATTCATATATCTTCATTATCATACCAAAAATATATTTTTCATCATCTTCATCTTTATTTTGATTAGGTTGTATATTAGCATCTGCCCTACTTTTAGAAAGCAGCTTAGTATACATATCATAAGTCTTATCGTCACCTTTTAATCTTGCTCTTTCTCTAAGTAATTCAGTCATACTTAAATCTTTCAGTATCTTTTTAGTAGATAAATCTTTAGGCTTATATTCATCCATATATTCAGAATAAATATATTCTAATTGTTGGTATTCTCTTTTAGTAAATCCATCTCCCCATTTCATAATGATATTACCATCTACGACCAAATCCTCTATATTAGGTTTTGAGTGCATTTCATTAAACATAGGACTATCTAATGAACTTAAACTTCTAAGAACCGAATTAGTGTTTATTGTTTTCATATAATTTAAAAACATAGACCCTTCTTGTCCTTCTATTCTATTTACTATTCCTTCATCAAATACAATATCTAAATTGTCGCACACTCTTCTTAAAGCCAACAATTCATCTCCGTCGCACTTAGCTAAAAAGAAATTATATCTAATGTTCATGCAATTTTTACATATAAGGTGTCTTTTATCTTGAGAATATAAAACACTTTCAGAACCATAAAAGTCCCTAGATACAAATTTTTCCTCTCCACAATAAGGACAAACTCTTTTAGCTAATTTTTGTCCTTTTTCTTTTTTCAATCTTATCACCTCTCTTGTTATAAAAAAAATAACTACCCCGAAGGGTAGCTATAAAATGGTTTGATAATGATAGATTATCAATATATGATTTTATTTCCTTATTAATGGGTATGGTCACGAGGAAAAGCAACCATACCACTAACAAGGGAGATATATGTTAGTCTAAATAAAGACTAAAGAGAACCCATGTTCAGAGCCGATAAACATGGATTCTATTAACCTTTATTCCATACGAAATGAAATGATATGAACTCACATTTTTATGTAAAAAGAATTAATCTTCTTTTACCTCTGTATCTTTTTCTTTTGTTTCTTTTTTATCGCCTTCACTTAATCCGTCTATTATTCCTTTAAGAAATTCTTCATCATATAAATCAGTATTTATTAAGCCTTTTTCTAAAGCCTCATCATAATCATAAAACACTAAACAAGTTTCACAATCATCTAAATCTTTTTGTGTTAATTTAGTATCTTCTAAAAGCCTATCGTTTAATTTTTTCTCTAGTCTTTTCCAATGAGTCAGTGAACTTATCATCTCTTTAGTATAACCACAAGTTCCTCCGCCAGTGCCATGTAGTCCAAATGTAACTAAGTCTCCTGCGGTCCTAACCTCTCCACAAGCATAAATATGAACTGCCATACTAGAAACCTCTCCTATTCCATGAGTATGAACGGGAGCAATACAAGAGTCTAAAGTATTCATTATCGCACAACCATCCATTACACTTCCTCCCGGAGAATTTATTGTAAGACTTATAGGTTTATAAGGTAACTGATTTTTTTCATTTAAAGTTTGATTTTTTTCATAAACATCTAAATCCTCATCATTTATCTTCTTTAAATGAGTGATTATTTCTGTTGCCATTTCATTATTTATTTCACCACTTATATATATCTCTCTACTTAATTCTTCATTTTTATTTGTCATATTTTTATCCTCGCTAAACTCTAATATTGTAGATACATTCAACACCTTCATCATTAACTATTAGTAACTTTTGACTAGGTGGAGAAAATAATCTTTTGCCATAAGCATAAGCATCTGTACCACATAAACTTCCGTTTATAAATACTTCTGATGCATTATCTATATAATCACATTGAGAATGGTAATGTCCCATACATACATAATCAACATTTCTACCGTTTAAGATAGCGCTTAGATCAGGAGCAACACTCTTTTTCTTCTTTTCTTGATGCCCATGAACTCCAACAAAATCATTTCCCATTATATTCTTATATATAATATCTGAATTTGTTTTGCTGCTATTGATAATAACATTTTTATTACCCTTTAAGAAAAGTTGAACATATTTTTCTATAAGAATTGTAAAATTATCACTATCTTTAGATAAATCTTTTAAACCTGTTCTCTCATGATTTCCAAAAGTAAAAGTAACCTCAACTACAACTGTCTTCGATATTTCCTCTATAAACTTTGATAAAAGTTCGCTTACTTCATATATTTGAGTAGATAAATCTTCTCTGTTTTCCATTTTTATAATAGTATGTATTTCAGAAGAGATTAAATCTCCTAAACAAAATATATTTAATTTATTTACTTTATTTGTTTCACAATGTTTTATAACTTTATTTGCTAATTTAGAAACTCTATCATTAGCTATATCTGAATTAAATTTATTAACTTCATTGTCAACCTCTATTCCATAGTGCCAATCAGATATCATCAACAAAGCTTCATTAGTACAATCTTTACATTCAATTTTCTTTAATTCAATCGGGTCGCTTTTAACTATTTTATTCTCTAATTTTTTATAAAAATCTTCTACCCTTGTTAGTTCTCTAATTCTCTCATTCACATATCTTTTTTCATCAGAAAGTAATATCTTTTGTTGTTTTAATTCTAATAACTTCTTTAACTCTTTTTCAGATTCTCTTCTTACTGACCTATGCCCCGTTTCTCTAAGATATTCGTCATAAATCTGCATCCCTCTTGCCCATCTTCTTAGAGTATCTTTATGTAAACTTATTCCTAAACTACTTATTATTTCTTCCCAATCTATTTCATTGTCCCCACTTAATTTTTGTAGGGACAATTTAATCATCTGTTCTTTTTGTCTAGTATTATATTTTTCCATATTAACTATCTTGTTCTACTGATTTAATTTGTAAATCAAATAAGTTTAAGTCAGAGCAATCTACTAGGAAATCAGTTAGCAATCTAAATTGAGATAAAGGCAATTCTATATTTAATTTAAGCTGTAACTCTTGTTCTTCTTCTATATCTTCTAATACTTTATCTAAATTTCTCGTATATAATGGTAATAATTCTTTATCATATTCAATAACTTGTTTACCATTTGAACCTTCTTCTATACTCGCTCTCTTAAAATCTAATTGCAATATTTTTTTCATATCATATCTCCCTTCTTATATGGTTACTTTTGAATATCTATCATTATTTAATGTTTCTAGCATTAAATCCATTCCAGTTTTACCGCTCATAATCATTTTAAATATCATTGGAGTACAACCGCTTACATAAGTAATATTATCTGCTCCTAAATCCGATATATTATTTTTCCTAGAACATACATTCCAATAAACTAAATGTGGCATTGTATATCCTTCTTCTTTCCATTCTTTTCTTATGCTTTCCATTAATGTCTCCCTAGAACCATAATATCTAGTCCCTGCATCAAATTCCATATCAGAAACTATAACTATATGTTTAGGTAAATATTCGCTAGATAAATTCCCTTCTTTTAAGGTATTTAATATTAAATCGAATACCGCTTCTATATTGGTACTCTCATAATAAACTTCTTTTACAGCACTTATAGCTTTATCTACTATATCTTTACCTTTTATTTCTATTAGCTTAGGCTTACTACTAAAACTAATATAATGATTATGAAATTCACCATGATTTCTTTCAGCACAATATATCCCTAAAGAAACTGCTACATCTATTGGAGTTACACTATTGCCACCCCAAGTCATTGACCCTGAATTATCTATTACTGGCAATATGCTACAAGGTTTACCGTCAAAATAATCGGGTAAATCATTCCAATATTTATCAAGCACTTTTCTTTCATAAGTCTCGCAATCCCAAACGTCTCTTATTATGTCATATGGATATAAAGTTTTAGCGTTCACTTTAGTATCTTTACTATTAATAAATTCTTCATATCTACCACACAATTCTTCATGTCTTAAAAAAGCTTTTTTATATTTCATACCTGCCTTACTAGGTAGTTTATCAAATTCTATTTCGTCATATCTTTTTTCACTTAATAAATTTTCAACTATTTTTATTTTACTTCTTATATTAGATAATGTTTTTCTATATTCTCTATTGCTAAGAGTAAGTTTTTTAGCTAACCTTCTAGCAAGTCTTTTAGAATCATTAGAACTAGCATTTTCACTAGGCAACCATTTAGCCAATAGTGTAGGATAATCTGTTCTACAGTCATCTATTAATGTTTTTGCTATTAAGCTGATCATCTTGTCTTCACATTTAGTATCAAATAATACCAATAAATCATCGTATCTCCCATAGAAAGGAATTAAATCAATATTTTTTTCAACTAAATACGGGTGAGAATTTGCCAAAGATTTAAGAATTACTCTAAAAGTTCTTCTCTCTCCTAAGCCACCTCTTACATCTCTAATATAAAACAATAATTTCATTGCTAATAGTTTGTCTTCTTTAAGAGCATCATAGAACATATCTAATATGTCTTGTTCACTTCTACATCTTGACGCCCCGCCAAAAGCAAATAAATCATAACACTTATTTAATGTACTTTTATGTGTTAATCCACCATTTTTTGTATGTGTATAATTTGTTGCTTTCTTTAATTCTTTAAGTAATGTTTTCTTCATATTATCACCTCTCAAGATACATTTAAATTTGCTGTTAATATCTTTTATAAATTGGTTTGGAGCTGGTGATAGGACTTGAACCCACAACTTACCAAATAAAGTCTTTTGCATAAATAACATTTTTAACTTGATTATTTTTCGCTTTCTCATATCTTATAGTTAAAGTCTTTTTCCCTTCAAGCATTTCTATTGGGAAATAACATACTTCATCTATCTGTGGTATATATAAAACTATTGCATCAACCTCTTCTTTCGTATATCCGTTTTTACTTTTGCCATTTTATATTCCTTCCGAAGATTAACAACTGTATTTCCTGTTGAATTACTATTTTTACCACCTGCATATTTAACCTGTATTCTTATTAAATCAACACCGTCATCTATTATCATATCATAACGACAACAATCAGTTGAAGGCTTAGAAACAATATACCCTTTTGATAACGCTCTTATTTCTGCTTTAGAAAAAGCTATCGCACCTTTTATTGCATTGTCATTTAAAAAACTATTCACACAAAACACCTCACTTGCAGTTGTTCTCCCAGTTGAACTACACCAGCATAAGACCCCTCAAAAGAGGGGAAAGAAAGTAGTAAATACAATGTTGCAAGGGTGGGATTCGAACCCACATCATTGGATTATGACTCCAATAAGCTAACCATTACTCCACCTTGCCATATTAGAGCTACGAAGTCGTCCAGTAGCTCTATTTAATAGGAGGTATTGACAAGACACATTTCCGTATACAATATATTCTAATAAACTTAAAGGAGGTATTTAAAATGTTTATTTTTTTTGGCTAAATATTCAATCTTTCTTTGGTTTTAATCTTCTTGTTTTGTATTAAATAAATTGCTGTATGTGTCTTTATAAAGTTATATTAATTAATTAAAAAGGGGTTATATTATGAGGATACAATGGGACTTGAACCCATAACTCTTTTCCGGTAAGTATTTTGCCCGTTAAACTATATATCCATATTCGCTAGGCGATATATTAATTTACTTGTAAAAATTTGTTTTTAATTTCCTTTATAAGTATAAATAATTGCAGTAATCGCCTAAGTATAATAAAATTGGAGGATAATATGAAAAATTACTAGACACATTTTAACTTGTTTTCCCAAATAAAACGCCTGTTATGTAAAATTTGCTGTATGTGTCTATAGATTCATATTATCTATTTCTAAAGTTCGATATTACTCTTTAAAACGTTTAGTTATATATTGAGTTAATCCTATAGTTGGTACAGTTACTTCTTTAGTTCTTTCCCATTCTATAGTTTCACCAAATCTATTAGTCATTTTGCCTTTTCTTGGGTTTAATTTTCTAGTTCCTATTTTTATAAATCCTAATAATTTAAATTCTTCCCCGTCCGCTATAGCATCTTCTACTACATCTTTTAGTGCATCATACATTTCTTCTACTTGTCTTTGAGAATAATCACAATTATCTGCTACTCTTTTTATTAAATCTTTCTTTTTCATTCTTTCCTCTTCCTTTCTTTTTCTCTCGAAGTTTCTTTCTACAGTCTGAACAAATACTCATATATATTATCTCTCCATTCTTTACAGAATGTTTATTAAAATGCTTAACTAATTTATTCTCTCCACAACATGAGCATTTTTTATAATGACCCTTTACTAAATTCATGTAATAATATTGTTCTTCATATTCGTCTATATAAGTGTTGCTGATCTTCTTAGCAATAGTATCAATCTCCCTCGAAACATAAGCAACATCAACTTTCATATAGTTGGCTATTTTAACAACTTGCCAATCTTTTCTCCACTTATTTAATATTATCTTTTGATTTCTAGTAAAATGCGTTTTTTTAATTATTTCATCAAGAGTTATGCAAAATTCATTTCTTGTAGAAAGCTCTAAATTTCTATTAGTTATCAAAGCATATTTAACTTGCTTTGGGTCAAACATATCTAACATTTCAAAATTAAATGTCTGTCTGCTATCTCTAAGAGGCTGCTTCCATTTGATTGGTTGAACTTTACTTAGCTTAACGTTTAACATATCTTCTGATACACTTGGGAGTGTTGTTTTAACAAACTTATAAAGTTTTCCATTAGAAATATCATAACCTTTTGTTTTTAGTTTCTCTATTAAATTAATTCTGTTTTCTTTTGCATTTTCCCCATGAAATAAAGTTTTCATATATTCTTTATATTCGTCATAACATTTAAGTTCAGGGTATTTTTCAATATCAGACTTATTAACGGTAGTCTTTTTATACTTTTTATAATTCTTAACATCTTTAAGAACCACTACCTCATCATCTTCATTAACTCCAATCTGACAAACCTTTTCTCTATCTTTTTCTGCTCTTTTTGTTAATTTATAATCATCATACATTTTTAATTCTTTACGTTTTTCTTTATCATCTTTCATTAAAATGTATGAAGCGATTATCTCTAATGTTTTACAAACTTCTGTATTGCTCCAACACAATTCATCAGTATTTATGCTAGTCTTGCAAACACCTTCGTCCCAAATAACTTGCCAAAATAAATCACCATTAAACTGAACTCCGTCAACCTCTTCTATATTTAATATTTTATTCACTTGGTCGATTATCTCTTGGCTTGTTTCAACACTTAAATCTATTTTATTTTGATAATCTTTAATTGATTTTCCGTCTATCTTCCCTTTAAACGTGTAATTTGCTAACAATCTCTTTCCCACTTTCTGATTCTAATTATCAGAATGTTGTCAACTCAGATATTTAATTTTTTACTCCCTAATAATAGTATAACCATTATTGAGAAATATATTCACTTTTTTTGAAATTTTTTTATTTTTTTTATTCGTCTATGTATCCAAATATAATAAAAAAATAATTGATATAACTGGCTCATATATAATATTTGAGATTCTTTAAGAGACTGTCGTTCTTATACTAATAATATAACCCTAAAAGGAAAATATATACACTTATTTTAAAAAAAGTAAACGGAGCTAAGACTACAGAATACGGAGACATGAAGAAGGAAGAAAAAAGAAAAGGTTTTCTGTTTGCGTTGTTATGCGAAGAGGATGTATAAGAACAAGAATATATTCCGATTAACCAGCAAGAAAAAAAACAAGAAAAAAACTAACAAAAAAACCACCTCGGAGCGATAG
>ERZ808274.92-NODE-92-length-50638-cov-5.396003_pt1 | contig 50638 bp, 37 predicted proteins | sample MGYA00521277_ERZ808274 | MGnify/ENA primary metagenome ERZ808274 (study PRJEB31516, sample SAMN03275597) | gut metagenome | biome: mammalia-associated habitat; material: feces | host: Papio cynocephalus | place: Kenya | collected 2012-07-28 ... | reverse complement strand
AACTGCCAAAAACCACTCAGAAAGTGTTAAAAATCAAAGAGTATTGAAAATAAAGACTTTATGTTTAGTTAGTCATAGTAAGTTATGGTTAGTTATAAGGCTCTAAATACAACCTTCGAATGCGTAGCTGTCTATCTTCGTTACGGAGTTGGGAATCGTCACGGAGGTGAGGCCACTGCAACCAAAGAATGCATAATTATATATGATCTTCACGGAGTTGGGAATCGTCACAGAGGTGAGGCTATCGCAATAATAGAATGCGTGGTCGCCTATTTCCGTGACAACATGGTCTCTCCCACTCACTTGAATAGAAGAAGGTATGATCACATCTCCACAATAATAAGTAAAATACGTATCATAAAACTGAGACTCATAAGTGACGGCTGCGGTAGAGTCAGACGTCAAGTCATAGTATATTCCATCTATTTTCACATCGTAGGAGAAAACAGGTGTGGACACAAATAAGCCAAAAATAATCAACGCAAAAAAGCGACGAAGTGTTTTCATAAATCCAAGAATAAATAAGTTTGACAAAATTAGATCGTTTATTAAATCGGCTGCCCAAAGCCTTGACCTCATGAAAGCCAAGGGGTCAAGCAGCCAGCGTTGCAGGTGTAACTTAATCACTAAGGGTCAACGTACCGAAATCTCCTTTCAAAACAATATCATGAGGGAAGATTCCATTTTCCCTGTCTGGAATTTGCCGAAGGCACAGCTTGATCACATCATCCACCAAATCCCTTGCTAATTGCTTATCCATATCTAAACTAAACTTAGCACTGGACTGAAACGAGCGCTGATAGAATTTCTGCTTATAAACAAAACTCACAGTGTAGGTGGGATCAGCATTGTTAAACTTTTGAACCATAATAATTTTAAAAAAACATCTGCTGACTCCTTGCAGACCATTTAGTATTCGGTTTGTATACACATATAAAAACGTGGAGCCAGTTCTGTCACTCGTTCCACGCAGTAAAGGCTCTGGCATCGCCCAAGTTGTCGAAACGAGCAACGCCGAAAGCCCCACGCCTGTGTACATATATAGGAACTCTCTTGACAACGAATGACGAAATCATCCGAAGCCAATGAGGGCTGTATATAATACACCTCATGAGGCGTTCCCGTTGCTTTGTTTTTGACAACTTTGCTCGAACTGCCAGATTCTTACTGCGTCAAAACCAAAGCGCACAGTTACGCCTTATATGTATATAGTCTGCTTCCCGCCTCAGCCCCCTCGGGGCTTCCGGCAGTTGTACAGACTTTGCAAAGATAAGCATTTATTTTTAATCTTCTTATACTTCTTTCAGAAAATATTTCTCATTTTTCAATTTTGTAATATATTTCCGCTGTAACTTACTGATAATCAATGAATTGTAATATGGCCTCTTTTACATCGCCATTCAGCCCCTTTTACGTTGCCATATCGGCTGAATTACAAGGCCATACAGCCCCTATGACAACGCAAAATAAACGGTATTGTTCTTCCGCTCGAAAAACACGCCTTTCCTCTTGAGTTAAAATTGCATTTTGACTTCTGTCTGCATCTCGAGGACAAGTTGCTCTTATTTTTGGAACAACCTCACCTTTTTCCTTATTATCGATGTTTGGGGTGAATGTTTTTTTGTAACTTTGCGTTGCAAATTGAGCAAAACAGGTATGAAAGACTACATAGAAGTGAAAGGGGCAAGGGTGAATAATTTGAAGAACATCAACGTTCGCATTCCTCACAACCGCTTAGTCGTACTGACTGGCCTCTCAGGTTCAGGCAAGTCTTCACTTGCTTTCGATACGCTTTATGCAGAGGGGCAGCGCCGGTATGTAGAGAGCTTGTCGTCCTATGCACGCCAGTTTCTCGGTCGGATGGCCAAACCCGATGTGGATTTCATCGAAGGCCTTCCTCCAGCCATAGCGATAGAGCAGCGAGTCGTGGCCCGCAACCCACGCTCCACGGTAGGAACTTCCACGGAAGTCTATGAATATCTGCGCTTGCTTTTCGCCACCATAGGGCGCACCTACTCTCCCATTAGTGGACAAGAGGTACGCCGTCACACTGCGGAAGACGTGGTGCACGCAGCACTGGCGCACGAGACGGGTTCACGCTATGTCTTGATGGCACCGCTGCGCATAGCCAAAGACCGCACGTTGAAGCGACAACTGGAGATGGAAATGCAGGAAGGCTACGCCAGAATATTTGTGGATGGCGGTTTTCAGCGCATTGATGACTATATAGACAGCCTTGATGAGGAAGGAGAAGCACCCCAAGACAACAGCATTTACCTCGTCATTGACCGAGGAGCCGTGGACGGGGGGAGGGACGCCATAGCCCGATTGACAGACAGTGCCGAGACGGCATTCTACGAGGGAGACGGCATCTGCCGCCTGTTCTTCGTCGACTCACAGGAGAAGATAGATTTCTCCACGCGCTTTGAGGCCGATGGAGTTGCCTTTGAACAGCCTACGGCCAACCTTTTCTCCTTTAATTCCCCATTGGGCGCTTGCCCCACCTGCGAAGGCTTCGGCTCTGTAATCGGCATAGACGAACGGCTGGTGATACCCAACAGCTCGCTCTCGGTCTATGATGGCTGTGTACAGTGCTGGCATGGAGAGAAGATGGGAAATTGGCTCAAGGAGTTCTGCCGCCGTGCAAAAAAGGACAACTTTCCTATTTTCAAGCCCTATTTTCAATTGACGAAGAGCGAGCGGGACGCCCTCTGGCATGGGCTGCCCAGCGAACAAGGCCTGCCTTTGCAAGAGAGAATCTGCATAGACTCATTCTTCCAGATGGTAAAGGAGAACCAATACAAGATACAATACCGTGTGATGTTGAGCCGCTATCGCGGGCGCACCGTTTGTCCCGAATGCCACGGTACACGACTAAAGAAAGAGGCTTCGTGGGTAAAGGTGGGTGGAAAGTCGATTACAGAGCTGGTCACCATGCCCATTCGGGAACTGAGGGAATGGTTTGCCGCCCTACCCTTGTCTAAGCACGAACAATCTGTGGCCAAACGGCTGCTCGTCGAGATACACAACCGGCTTGATTTCCTCCATGAGGTGGGCCTGGACTACCTAACCCTCAACCGCTCGTCGAATACGCTCAGTGGCGGAGAAAGCCAACGCGTGAGTCTCAGCACGGCCCTGGGGAGTCCTCTTGTAGGCTCACTCTATATTCTTGACGAGCCGTCGATAGGTCTTCACAGCCGGGATACCCACCGACTTATTCATGTGCTGGACGAACTTCGGGACGAAGGAAACACCGTCATCGTTGTGGAACACGACGAGGACATCATGCGTGCCGCCGACTACCTCATCGACATAGGTCCAGGGGCGGGGCGACTGGGGGGCAGAATTGTATACCAGGGGAATGCTAAAGAACTCTTGCCTGAAAACCAAGACAGCTTCAAGACGACCGAGTCTTACACGGTAGCATTCCTCACCCATCGTGAGCATATAGCCCTGCCTCAGTCGCGTCGGCAATGGACCAATGCCATATCGCTCAATGGTTGCCGCATGAATAATTTGCAGGGGATAGATGTCCGTTTCCCATTAAACGTGCTAACGGTGGTTACGGGGGTAAGTGGAAGTGGAAAATCATCACTCGTCAAGGGCATCCTCTACCCGGCATTGAAACGCAAGCTGGACGAGGTGGCTGATGCGCCAGGCGAATACAGCAGCATGGAAGGCGGCTGGAAAGAGGTGCGCCACGTGGAGTTTGTCAATCAAAACCCTATAGGAAAGAGCACACGTTCGAACCCATCCACTTATGTAAAAGCGTATGATGAGATACGGCGCATTTTTGCCGAGCAACCATTGGCAAAGCAAATGGGCTTCACGCCTCAGTATTTCTCGTTCAATACCGAAGGAGGGCGCTGTGAGGAGTGTAAAGGCGCAGGGGTTATTACTGTAGAAATGCAGTTTATGGCCGACCTGTCGTTAACTTGCGAAGCCTGCCATGGAAAGCGCTTCAAGCCAGAAGTGCTGGAAGTGCGCTATCACGGGAAAGACATTAATGATGTGCTGAACATGACTGTAGCTGAAGCCATTGATTTCTTCGGACAATACGGGGAAACGACGGTGACGAAGCGACTTCAGTTGCTTGACGAGGTGGGGCTGGGTTATATCAAACTCGGGCAAAACTCATCGACGTTATCGGGTGGCGAAAACCAACGCGTTAAACTGGCGTACTTCATTGGGCAGGAGAAGCATGAGCCTACGCTGTTCATCTTCGACGAGCCGACCACAGGCCTTCATTTTCATGACATCCAGCGTTTGTTGTCCGCCTTCTCTTCGCTCATAGAGAAAGGGCACTCAATTATCGTGATAGAGCACAATATGGAGATTATCAAAGAAGCCGACTATGTAATTGATTTGGGTCCAGAAGGAGGCGATAGAGGAGGAAAAATCGTTGCCGCAGGCACACCGGAGGAAATAGCCGCATGTAAGGAAAGTATCACGGGACAATATCTCAAGCCATATCTGGAGGACTCCAAATGACAGATTTCCCAGTGCGATTGGCATTTACGTTATTTCAAATCCCACTAAATTTGAATGGCTTTCAACTGGATTTTTTGTTCTTTCGTGATTTCTTCGTACATTTGCACTATATATTTAGAATGAAGACTCATATCGAAATATCAATTTAAGAAACAGATACACTATGCTTACATTAAAACTCATCAGTGAGGAAACAGAACGTGTGGTGAAAGGCTTGGAGAAGAAATGCTTCCCCAATGCTCGTGAGGCCGTGGAGAAGGTGCTGGAGTACGACCGCCTTCGTCGTGAGACCCAACAGCAACTCGACAGTAACAAGCAACGACAGAATCAGCTTTCGCGCGAGATAGGCGGACTGATGAAGGACGGGAAACGTGATGAGGCCAACCAAGTGAAAGAGCAAGTGGCACAACTTAAAGCCGCAGACAAAGCCTTACAAGAAGTAATGACCAAGGCACAGGCTGATATGAACAACATCCTCCTCACCATCCCGAACATCCCCTGTGAGGAAGTGCCAGAAGGACGTGACGCAAGTGCTAACGTGGTGATAAAGGAAGGTGGTGTGAAACCAGTATTGCCGAACGATGCGTTGTGCCACTGGGATTTGCTGAAAAAATTCAATCTCGTGGATTTTGATTTGGGCGTGAAGATTACAGGCGCAGGATTCCCCGTATATATTGGAAAGATGGCGCGCTTTCAACGTGCGTTGGAGGCGTTCTTCCTCGATGAGGCACGCAAGGCTGGGTACACAGAAGTGCAACCTCCACTTGTGGTCAACGAGGCGAGTGGACTCGGAACGGGACAGTTGCCAGACAAAGAGGGACAGATGTACCATGCGAATCTCGACAACCTCTATTTGATACCCACGGCAGAAGTGCCTGTGACCAATCTGTTTCGCGATGAAATAATCGAAGAAGAGAAGCTGCCCATAAAGTGTTGCGCCTACTCGGCGTGTTTCCGTCGTGAGGCAGGAAGCTATGGCAAGGATGTGCGTGGCCTCAACCGTCTGCATCAGTTTGACAAGGTGGAGATCGTCCGCATTGATACGCCAGAACACTCAAAAGCCTCTTATCAAGAGATGCTTGACCATGTGGAGAGTCTTCTCGTCAAGCTTGAGCTGCCCTACCATATCCTCAGACTCTGTGGTGGAGACATGAGCTTTACCTCTGCCATTTGCCATGACTTTGAGACCTGGAGTGCCGCCCAGCAGAAGTGGCTGGAAGTAAGCTCTGTCTCTAATTTTGAAAGTTATCAGGCGAATCGCTTGCATTGCCGTTTCCGTCATGCTGACACGAAGAAAATTGAACTTTGTCACACGCTCAATGGTTCGGCACTGGCACTTCCCCGTATCGTGGCTACTATCATTGAGAACAATCAAACGCCAGAGGGTATCCGTGTTCCCAAGGTACTCATTCCCTATTGCGGCTTTGACACGCTTGACGACAAGGCTGACTAATAATTTATGATGTAGATTGGGAGTGGACAAAATGCGATGCCCACTCCCAGAAAATATGACTACGTTAAACCTATCCCAAATAACATTGAAAATCTAATACGGCCACTCTCCTCCACGAAACCTCGATGAGGGGATGATGCTAACAATGAAACATCTATTTAATCATGAACAAGATTTTAGCCAAGAAACAACTCTCCGACCACGTGTACAGCTTTGTCGTCGAGAATAAACAAATCGCCCGCAACAGCCGCCCAGGAAACTTTGTCACCGTTCGTGCGGACATCAACAGCGAACGCATTCCCCTCGTTGTTGCCGACAGCGACAAAAAGCAAGGTACACTGACGCTCGTTGTCCAAGAGGCAGGGCTTTCCTCTACGAAATTTTGCCAATTAGGAAAGGAAGACGAGATACTTGATGTGGTGGGACCACTCGGTACCCCTTACCCAATATCTAAAGTTGGAACAGTAGTGTGCATTGGTGGCGGTGTGGGTACAGTTGCCTTAGTTCCCGTGGCCAAGGCGATGAAAAATGCAGGAAACCGTGTTGTGAGCGTTGCTGCAGCACCGACAAAGACGCGTCTTGTAATGTCAGAAGAAATGCGGGAGGCAAGCGATGAGTTGATTGTCATGACCGACGATGGGTCGGAGGGCAAGCAAGGACTCGCTGTGGATGCGCTAAACGAAATCTTGGCTAAAGAACAAGCAGACCGTATAGTGGCTGTTGGCTCTGGGGCTATGATGGAATCGGTTTGCAAGGTGGCCAAAGAGAACAACATCCCGGTCGATGTGGCTTTGAATGCAATTATGGTCGATGGTATGGGAATTTGCGGAAGTTGCCGCCTAACAATAGGGAGTAAGACACGCTTTGTCTGCATCGACGGTCCGTTCTTCAATGGAACAGACATCGACTGGAAAGAAGTTGAGACTCGTGGCAACATCTACTCCAAGATGGAAAACGCCGCTTTGGAGAATATTGGAATTCACCTTCACAAAGGTGTGCGCCTTGAACAAACGGACAAAGAAAAGCCTCAAATAGAAAAGCCTATTGGCAACGGAGCAGAAAACGACTCGATTGAGGAACTGACTGACCGCAATGCAGCGTGGCGTGAAGTGCTGCGCAAGTCGATGAAGAATAAAGACCGCATGTCTATCAAGCGTAACCCAATGCCAATGGTTGACATGCACATGCGTACCCACGACCGCATTCAGGAAGTGGCCCAGGGATTCACATTGGACATGGCCATGAGTGAGGCGCGCCGTTGCATTGACTGTGCTAAACCAACCTGTCGTGAGGGATGCCCCATCCATATGAACATCCCTGCCTTCATTAAAAATATAGAACGTGGAGAAATTCTTGCCGCAGATAAGGTTCTCAAACATTATTCTTCGTTTTCTGCTATTTGCGGACGTGTCTGCCCACAAGAGAAACAATGTGAAGGGCATTGCATTCACGTGAAAATGAAAGATGCGCCGGTCGCTATTGGCCCATTGGAGCGATTTGTAGCCGACTATGAGCGTCAGTCTGCAAAAAAAGTAAACTGGAAAGTAGCACCTGTTAACGGCATAAAGGTTGCCATTATTGGTTCTGGCCCATCGGGTTTGGCCTTTGCAGGTGAAATGGCGAAAAAAGGATTTGAGCCTCATGTGTTTGAAGCATTGCATTTCCTTGGTGGAGTTCTTTATTATGGCATCCCGCAGTACCGTCTTCCCGACGAGATAGTAAATCATGAATTGAGTGTTCTACGCACACTGGGCGTGAAGTTTCACACCAACTGTCTTGTGGGAAAAACCGTTACGATTGACCAGCTCCGTGAACAGGGCTTCAAAGGGATTTATGTCGCAACGGGTGCTGGAAAACCAAAGTTTATGAACATTCCTGGCGAGAACGCCATTCATATTCTCTCTGCCAATGAGTTTTTATTCCGCATTAATGTGATGGATGCAGACCGTCCTAATTCAGAAACACCGCTGTTTATAGGAAAGAAAATCATAGTTGTTGGTGGTGGTAATACTGCTATGGATTCCTGTCGTACTGCAAAACGTCTCGGTGCGGACGTAACTGTTGTCTATCGGCGCACCTTCGAGGAGATGCCAGCTGGAAGAGACGAAATAGAACAGGCACAGGAAGAGGGCATACACTTCATGAACCTCCACAATCCGCAACGCTATATCATTGACGATGATGGCAAGGTGAAGGCTGCTGTATTGGACATCATGAAACTTGGCGAGCCTGATGAGTCTGGACGTCGGCGTCCTGTAAATACAGGCGAAACAATTACCATAGAGTGTGATGAAGTGATAGTTGCTGTCGGCGTGCAGCCTAATCCGCTTGTTCCCCAGTCCATTGAAGGACTAAAAGAAGGATGGGCACACTCCATAGAGGTGGACGAAGATGGCAAGAGCAATATAGCAGATATCTATGCCGGTGGCGATATTGCCCGTGGAGCAGCTACCGTAGTGCTCGCCATGGGTGACGGAAGACGTGCCGCAGCCAAAATGGCTGAACATCTGCTAAAAGATTAATGTACTGAACTTATGGCTGATTGGGGGGCTGGGCAACACAACTGCTCATTAACCAATCAGCCTATAAAGATATTTTATATTGATTTTAACAAACACAAATGTTATGGAACTTAGACATTTTCCAGCTTCAGAGCTAATGATTAACAACGATGGCAGTATCTTCCACTTACATATCCGCCCCGAACAGTTAGCTGACCGCGTAATTTTGGTGGGTGACCCTGAGCGCGTTTCCTTAGTTGCTAATCACTTTGACAATACGGAATTTGAGGTACAAAGCCGAGAATTCCATACAATTACGGGAACATACAAGGGCAAACGTATCACTGCACTATCAACAGGAATTGGTTGTGACAACATTGACATCGTGATGAACGAGCTTGATGCTTTGGCCAATATAGACTTCTCCACACGAACAGAGCGCCCAGAGCACCGTACGTTGACACTTGTTCGCGTGGGAACTTGCGGCGGCTTACAGCCTGAGACACCAACGGGAACGCACATTGCAAGTGTGAAGAGCATTGGATTCGATGGTTTACTCAATTTTTATGCTGGCCGCAATGAGGTTTGTGATTTGGAGCTTGAAACGGAATTCAAGCGGCAAGTGGCTTGGAACCCCATAATGGGAAATCCTTATGTAGCCACGGCAGACCCTGACCTAATCAATCGGGTGGCACTTGACGACATGGTGCGTGGCGTGACGATTGCCTGCAACGGCTTCTTTGGTCCTCAAGGCCGCCGTTTGCGTCTACCTTTGATGGATGAGAAGTTGAATGATAAAATTGAAGCATTTTCCTACAACGGATTGAAAATCACCAATTTTGAGATGGAGTCCTCTGCACTCGCAGGCCTGTCCAGCTTGATGGGACATAAGGCAATGACTTGTTGTATGGTCATTGCCAACCGCCGTGCTCATAAGGCAAATACCGCCTATAAGAACACTATCGACGATTTGATACAAAAAGTGCTTGAACGAATATAATTCTGTATTAGAAATATAAAGCTGACGGTTGGATTAAGGCTATCCTTTTCCGCCTATTTATTCATCATCAGCAAAATTTTGCCTATAACGTTGATTCAAAGTGAAAGAAACACCATTTGTGCATTGGCAACCCCTACGGGAGGAGCCATTGCCGTGGTGCGAGTGAGTGGAAGCCAATGCTACTCACTGGTTGGTAAATTGCTCAAGACGGATATTTCTTGTTGTCGGCCCAATACGTTACGCCATATGCAAATCTATTCTACAACCGGTGAAGAGATTGATGACGTGGTGCTTACATTCTACCGCGCCCCACATTCTTACACTGGGGAAGATGCGATAGAGATTTCCTGCCATGGCTCTCCTTATATTGTTTACAAGATTTTAGAGTCGCTTACGAAAGCGGGATGCTATCAAGCAGAACCGGGGGAATATACACGCAGAGCTTATCTTAATGGGAAGATGGATTTGAGCCAGGCTGAAGCAGTGGCTGACTTGATAAGTTCCTCCAATCGCGCTTCACACCAACTGGCCATCAGTCAGCTCAAAGGTCATGTCAGAACTGAATTGGAAGTACTTAGGGAGCGTCTTCTTAAACTGACCTCTATGCTTGAACTGGAATTAGATTTCTCTGACCACGATGATCTTGTATTTGCCAATCGTGATGAACTTTGCTCTTTGGCGGTTAAGATTGACCAGTGTGTAAGCCATTTAGCAGAAACCTACCATATAGGTAAAGCTGTCAAAGAAGGCATCCCAGTTGCAATTATAGGAAAAACGAATGTTGGCAAGTCAACCCTACTCAACCAACTGGTCGGAGAAGAACGTGCTTTGGTAAGCGACATCCATGGGACAACGCGCGACAGCATAGAAGCTACAGCAATAATTGGAGGCCTAACCTTCCGTTTTATCGATACCGCCGGCCTACGCCACACTGATGATGTCGTTGAACAGATGGGTATAGAACGAGCCTTGAAGAAAATGGAACAAGCTCAGCTTGTCCTGTGGGTAATAGATAGTTGGCCATCACAGTCGGAGAAGAGAGGAATGTTTACGCAATGTAAGGACAAAAAGACTCTTCTTGTCTTCAACAAGGCTGACATTAATAACCCACCATTGAGCGCACAGGAGATACATTTGAAATCTTCTGACCCCGGATCTCAACTGTTGGGATTTTACACTGTTTCAGCAAAAACTGGATTAGGTATCTCACACTTAGAAGAAGCCATACGGCAAGCCGTAGAGATACCAGAGATACATGAAACCGATGTCATCATCACCTCTGCACGTCAATATGCCTTACTGAACAGTGCACATAAGAACATGGTACGTGTCATCGAAGCGCTTAAAAACGATCTTTCCTCCGACCTCGTAGCCGAGGAACTACGACAGGCCTTAGATACACTTGGTGATGCAACTGGTATTCAACGCATTACACCCCAAGACACGCTTAACAACATATTTGGTTCGTTCTGCGTGGGTAAGTAATTGTTCTGCACCAGAAAGTAAATTTCCATTGAAAGGGTCACCGATGAAGTCTATAAGTAAAAGTCTTCAACAAGAGACCGATACCATGGTGTGTGTTCCCCACGAATCATTATGGTACAGGTTTCCTCTTGAAAGTGATTTACCGGTGTTATTCCATAGGCAAGCAGACAACGCCTTGGTGTCTTATTCTCTGTTGTCCGGACCCAAGTTCTACGATGGAGAGAAAGTCCGGCGATGGCAGCTTCCGCCTCTATCTCTCCGAAACGGTCGGCAGGTAGGATAATACTCATAACGCCATTGTCGGCCAACAAGCGCCGACCATGCAGACAAAGATCACGAAAAGATAAATTTTCTGTTTGTCTTGCCATTGTACGCGCAACTCCCTTCGCTGCGAACGAATGGGTGAAAAATGGAGGATTAGCTACTATGGCATCGAAGAGACGCCCATTATACTTCTGCAAGGCGGCATGCATCACTTTCATACGTGCGGCAAATGGACTTGCCAACACATTTTCTCGGGCTTGTTGCGCTGCCGCACCGTCCAGTTCTATAGCCGACACACGCGCATTGGGAAATCGCTGCGCCATCATAAGAGCTATGATCCCCGTGCCCGTTCCGACATCAAGAATATTTCGTCCTCCTTGCGCCCATGCGCCAATCAGTACGCCGTCCGTACCAACCTTCATGGCGCAACGGTCTTGATGTATGGTGAATTGCTTGAAGGAAAACAAGGCTGGAAGAATGGATTAGGTCATCTCATCACCAAAGAAAGTGATGAAAAGTGTATCATTTCAAGTTCAACCTTCGCAAAAGTTTCAAATTGGTCGCTTGAATGTTGCGTCCTTGCTTAGCAATCTGAGACCGTATGCGATCCATATTATAGAAAAGCTCCGATGCTGCTGTCTGCATGACGTTTGGCTCATGTGCAGCTTCGTCGGCATCAGGGTTAACCACGATGCGAATACTTTGGGGCTTTACACTTATTTCAACATCAGCCTCACTCATCAATGGTTCGCCATCGTAGTGAATAAGACCTGGATGACTTCGATGGATGTGGACATGACGTGCCTTGAAATTACGAATATTTACGTTCTTGTCGATTGTTTTGTTAAGCATTTCGAGCGCTACCTGCGGTGCCTCTATCAAACTGAATGGTTGCATGATTATCACGTCAAGCAACCCGTCGCTCATTGAAGCATGGGGGGCAATGTATGCGTTGTTGCCATACTGAGACGCATTGGCTGCGCTAATGAGGAATGCCTTGTATATTTTCAAACCCATTTCGTCCTCTATCTCATAGGTCTCAGGCTTGTATGACAGCCCCTCTCGCAACATTTGCTCTACATACGTCATCAAGCCACGCTTTCCAGCCTCGGCAAATTTCATGGAAATGAAAGCGTCAAAACCCATTCCACAAGTACAGAAGAAAGGATGGCCATTGATTACCCCAGAGTCCAAAACCTCCACTGCATCGAGATTAATGATGTCAATGCAACTCTTCAGCTCCATAGGCAACATTAAATGACGAGCCAACCCATTGCCAGACCCACAAGGAAGTATGGCCATTGCAGTCTCTGTTCCAACGAGGCTGCGCCCCACCTCATTGACAGTTCCGTCGCCTCCGATGGCACATACCATGTCCGCTCCTCGTGCGGCAGCCTCCTTTGCCAATTTCTCAGCATGACCTGCATACTGAGTCGCAACAAATTCATAGCTGAATCGGGCATGGTCAAGATGTTTTTCCACAAGCTCAGGAATGTTAGCTTTGTTGATTGTTCCTGATATGGGGTTTGTGATGAAGACAATATGTTTCATATTGGAACCGTACTGTTATATTTCTTGGCGGCACAAAATTACGAAAATTACATGAATTATGCTTCTTTGAGACGCTAAAAAATAAGACAAAGGAAAGATTTCTCTTGAAAAAGTGCGTGCTGTGGTAGTTTTTTCGTATCTTTGCAGCCTAAATAATAATTGAGTGGCTTCGGCTACGCTAAAATAAATGGGACAGTTACAAGAAAAGTACAAAAGCTACCGGACTCCTCAGAAATTTATGAAGGAAGGGGTGTATCCATATTTTCGTGAAATCACAAGCAAACAGGATACCGAAGTAACCGACATTGATGGGCACAAGATACTTATGTTTGGCTCAAATGCCTATACTGGACTAACCAGTGATCCACGCATCATCGCTGCTTCTCACGCAGCCTTAGACAAATATGGGACTGGTTGCGCAGGCAGCCGTTTTTTGAACGGGACCCTTGACTTGCACATAAAGCTTGAAAAGGAAATAGCCAAATACATTGGCAAGGAGGATGTGCTGAGCTATTCGACAGGATTCTCGGTCAATGAAGGTGTGCTTTCTGTTGTTGTGGGACGTGGTGATTACATCATTTGTGACGACCGTGACCATGCCAGCATTGTAGATGGGCGTCGCCTTAGCTTTGCCACGCAGCTCCATTACAAGCACAATGACATGGAAGATTTGGAACGCGTACTGGCAAAATTGCCACACGAAGCCGTTAAACTGATTGTCGTTGATGGCGTTTTCTCCATGGAGGGCGATTTGGCCAAGCTCCCACAGATTGTTGAGCTGAAACATAAGTACAATTGTTCTGTCATGGTGGATGAGGCACATGGCATTGGCGTGTTCGGAAGACAAGGGCGCGGGGTTTGCGACTACTTCGGATTGACCGATGATGTAGACCTCATCATGGGCACATTTTCCAAGAGCCTGGCGTCTATCGGCGGATTCATCGCTTCGGACTTCGACACCATCAACTGGCTCCGTCACAATTCCCGCACCTACATTTTTAGCGCATCTAATTCCCCTGCGGCAACAGCGGCAGCCTTAGAAGCCTTACACGTTATTCAGGAGGAGCCGGAGCGTATAGAGCATTTGTGGGAAGTGACCAACTATGCGCTGAAACGTTTCCGCGAGGAAGGTTTTGAGATTGGCGACACCGAAAGCCCAATCATCCCGCTTTACGTTCACGATGTCGACAAGACATTCCTCGTCACAAAGCTTGCTTACGATGCTGGTGTATTCATCAACCCAGTCATTCCGCCCGCTTGCGCTCCACAAGACACATTGGTTCGTTTTGCACTTATGGCCACCCATACCAAAGAACAGGTAGAAAAGGCGATTCAAATTCTCAAAAAAACATTCATGGATTTGGGCCTCTTGAAGAAACAAGCATTTTAAAAATACTATAAGTAAATGCTATCTTTTTCATTAGATAGCTTACTGTCAAAGAGGCCAAAATCTCATCCGGCAAGGATGATTTTGGCCTCTTGTGCTTTACGAAGTGTCCCTATCGTTACAATACGGCCTCTTTCATGCTGTAATAGAGCCTGTTTGGCGTGATAAAAGAGGCCCTATTAGCGACTAATAGAGCCTCTTTTACAAAGCAATTAAGCCCCTTTTTGAAATGTTCTTTTTACCTATCTTGTGAAAGAAGTTTTCACGTATTTTGCTCCCCATTCAAACATTATTTTATAATTTTGCACCAAAAATAAAAGCAAGACGCCATGAGTGACCCCACTTCTAACAGCCGACAACAGCTAAAGGAAAAAATATGCCAGACCGCCTTGTGCCTATTCCACAAGCATGGCATACGGCAGGTGAAGATGGACGATATTTCTACTGCTCTTTCCATTTCCAAACGGACTCTCTATGAGCTGTACACCAACAAAATGGAACTACTTGGAGAAGTGCTGGAGCTGCAATACACGATGAATCATGAGCGCCTAAAGCATGAGTTGAAGGCAGAGGCCAACACGATGGATGCACTCATTCTTGTGCTGAGAATTTCTGTTGAGGAACTCAATAAAGTATCTGTGGATTTTTTAGATGACCTCCACCGCTACCCTGAAGCACTTCAAAAACTTGATAAGTTGGAAAAACAGAATGATGAAGAAATCTCCATGTTCTTGCAAAAAGGAGTAGAAGAAGGGTTCTTTTTGCCGGAAGTCAACTTCCGCTTAATGGACGACATCGTCCGTTTAATCAAAAGCCAGACCACCCTCTATCAGCAATATGGCATGAAAACTGTCTGGACAACACTTGTCCGCGTCTTTTTACGCAGTATCTGTACACTTAAAGGCATTCAGAAGTTGGACACTTTTCTTGATAAGATGGAGAGCGAGGACAATATATTCTCCCCTGACTGTTAACAAATTTGTTTATAAGCCAAAAAATGAAGGATCACGCATACAGGCCTTTCCTGCTTACATTGTTTGTCATTTTGCTGCTTACTCTTGCCCACTTTCTGCCGGCGCTCCGCATAGGTGATACTGAGTTGCGCCGCATCGACCTGCTCAGCGACTTAAGTACCGACAGTACGGAAAATGATTTTCACGATGTTATACCAAAGCCCAAAGAGCCTGGACAACTCTTGGCAAAGAACAAAGAAGGAAAGACAGTAACCTTCAAGGAGATTTGGCCTAAAGGTGTGCAACGCATTGTCGACTTCTCAGGCGGAGAGTCGGGCGGGATGGAACATTTCTATGCCATGCTTGACTCCGTGAAACACAAACAACTAAAAGGAAGACCCCTTCGCATTGCTTATTTCGGCGATTCCTTCATCGAGGGAGACATCCTCGTATGTGACCTCCGCGAACTGATGCAGAAACGATTTGGTGGTTGGGGCGTTGGCTGGATAGACGCTGGCAACGATTTAACCAAATATAAGCGTACCATCAACAGCACCTTCACTGGACTGGAGGAGCACATGGCGATGAAGAAAGAAAGCTATAACGCCCGCGAAGCAGGTATCGCTCAGCGTTACTACACGATGATGGGGAAGGTCAAGCTGACATACGCAGGCACAAAAGACTTCCCGCATACAACGCGCTGGAGTACATCTCGGCTTTATTTCCGCTCTCTTAAAGGCATAACGTTCAGTGGACATGAAGGAGCGAAATCGTTCATCCTGCCCTTCAAGGGAGAAGCAAGCGTGCAAGTCGCGGAGATGAGGGGCATAACCTCATCAGCTGATTTTGTTGTGGCAAAAGGTTCAGCAACGCTTTTTGGAACGGCACTGGAGAGCGACGGTGGTGTGATTATCGACAACTTTAGTTTGCGTGGAGCATCGGGGCAAACGCTTGCCGACTTGCCCGAAACGACGCTCAAAGAATTTTCCAAAACGCGTCCATACGATCTGATCATCATCCAATATGGTGTTAATGCGGTAACGGAAAAGAGTACTGCATCACAACTAAAGACATACATGAAGGAAATGCAGAAGGTGGTGGAGCACCTCAAGCGCGGATTTCCCCAAGCGAGCATTCTGGTGGCAGGTGCTCCCGACCGAGGATCAAAGACGGCACAAGACGGCACAATGCCTGCCATCAAGATGCTTTCAGGGCTTCAGGAGCAACTGGCAAGCGACACAAAGGTGGGATTTCTCTCCATCCTCGGTGCAATGGGAGGCCCAGGAACGATGAGGCGCATCGTCGATGAGCACGGATGGGGATCCAAAGACTACGTTCACATCAATTGGGATGGAGGCAAGTTTGTGGCAAACCGTCTCTTTAAGTCCTTTCTCTGCGGCTACGACAACTATGTACGTCGCAAGAAAATAGAAAATCAATAATATCACACTCATTGCAATGATTATTGACTACATACTGGCTTCGGCCACAGCTCAGGGTCAAGGTGTTTTACAATATTTCGATTCGCTCGACTGGCAACGATTGGGCGGAATGCTATTGTATAATCCAAGTGAGCCGATGCTCTTTTCGTCAGGACTCTTCCTGTTCATATTTTTGGGGGTTTCACTCGTTTATATGGCCTTGCGCAAGTCGCTGACCCCACGTATTCTTTTCTTAACACTGTTTTCCTATTATTTCTTTTATAAGAGCAGCGGCCTCTATTTTCTGCTTCTTGTTCTGGTGACCATAACCGATTTTTACATCGCCAAGGCCGTTTCACGACAGAAGCAGAAGGCCGAAGAACAAGCGGAGAAAGAACGCCATGTACTTGGTACAGAAGAAAACAAGCCGAATTATGGCCGTGCCAAGTGGCTGTTAACGTTGAGTTTGCTCATCGATCTCGGTTTGTTGTGCTATTTCAAATATACCAACTTTTTTGCAGGATTGGTGGCACAGATGATAGGCAACAACTTTCAGCCATGGGATATCTTCCTTCCCGTGGGCATCAGCTTCTACACATTCAAGACAATTTCCTATGTGGTGGATGTGTATCGGGGAAAGATTGCACCTATGGAAAACCTCCTCGACTATGCTTTCTATGTTTCTTTCTTCCCGACCTTGCTTGCTGGACCAATCGTAAGAGCATCTGATTTTGCCCCACAAATACGACGCCCGCTCCAGATAAATAATCATCTGTTTGCTACTGGAGTCTACTTCGTGCTTATCGGATTAGCAAAAAAGTGCATCATCTCCGATTATATTGCTCAAAATTTTGTAGATCGCATCTTCGACAACCCCACCTTGTTCTCCGGTGGAGAGGTTCTTCTGGGGCTTTATGGCTATACTGTACAAATCTATTGCGACTTTTCGGGCTACAGCGACATGGCCATAGGCATCTCTGCCCTGCTCGGATTCACTATACCCATGAACTTTGATGCTCCTTGGAAATCAGACTCGGTGAGTGATTTCTGGCGCCGCTGGCACATATCTTTATCCTCTTGGATTCGCGACTATGTGTATATTCCACTCGGTGGCAGCCGAAAGGGCAACCTGCGGATGTATCTTAACCAGATGATAGCGATGGTTGCCTGTGGCCTATGGCATGGTGCCTCGTTGAGTTTTATTGTGTGGGGGGCACTACATGGGGCATTGGTATGCCTCCACAAGTTCTTCTCACAGAACATTTTACATCATGACCGGCACTATCACCCCCACGGATGGCGACGCTTCATAGCCATCTTCGTCACATTCCATGTTGTTTGTCTGACATGGTTGCTGTTCCGAAACACAACTTTTGAAGGCACATGGATCATGCTTACTCAGATGCTGACAAAATTCAACCCTACAGTTCTTCCCGAAGTCTTCATCACCTATAAGTACGTCTTTGCGCTTATGCTCTTTGCCCTCATCTCCCATTGGATACCCAACAGTTGGCAGGACAAAGTTATCGAGGTTTTCGCAAAAGGTGGTGTCGCTTTGTCCTCCATCGCCATCGCACTCATCATCTTTGTGATTATGCAGATTAAAGGCAGTGATATACAACCATTCATTTATTTCCAGTTTTAGCCCCATGCGTAGAGTATGGCAAACAGGCACTTCTGAAAGCAAACAGATAAGCGGAAAAATAGAACAGAAAATGTTAAAAAACACTTTCCCGCCCCTTAATAGTTTCAAATTTTAACATGTACTCTTTGTTTGAAAGAAAATAAACTTCTATATTTGCAGTCGTTAAACATACACAGACAGTACATTTGAAGTTAAATCAATTAAAAACGAACTGGATTATGAAAAAGTTATTTCTTATGGCAGCCGTGATGTTGTCTTCACTTGGCACATTTGCTCAGCAAGCCGTTGGCTCATTCACTTTACAACCCCGAGTCGGTATTAACATTGCCACAATCACAGACATAGAACACAGCAAGTCTCGTGTTGATTTTGCTGGCGGGTTAGAAGCTGAATATCAAGTGAGCGACCTTTTCTCTCTTTCTGGAGGCCTGATGTATTCTCGTCAAGGCTTCAAAACAGAAGACCTCAAACTTTTCGGCCACAAAATTGAAGGCGAGTCATGGTCGCCCAGTTACCTCAATGTCCCCATCATGGCCAATGTCTACGTGGTCAAAGGATTGGCTGTGAAACTCGGTGTACAGCCAGGTTTTGTCGTTGACAAAGACGATGCCGAGAACATGAAGACTTTCGATTTCACCATTCCTGTTGGTATCAGCTATGAGTATAGCAACGTTGTGCTCGATGCACGTTACAACTGGGGATTAACCAAGCTGTATGACAACTTCGATAGCAAGAACAGCGTTTTCCAAATCACACTGGGATATAAGTTTGCTTTGTAACCCTGTGAAAGGCATAGTGTGTTTTACCACTTCATAAGAATAGAGCTGACCGCCCGAAAGAAATATCCTTCGGGCGGTTGTTGGTCATGACATATCAAAGATAATTGTTACCTTTGCACCCAGAAGCAACCATTTGTAAAGATGACAAAAAGAGATTATAAAACACTTTTTTTACCTCTCACTCTTTTCGTGATGCTGACCATGCAGTCCTGCCATGAGAGTTTGGAGGAGCGAGCAGAGCGTGAATGCAAAGAGTTCACAGAGCGCAACTGCCCGCAGCAACTGGGCAATGGTGTGATTTATGACAGTCTTACTTTCGACATCCCAACACATACTGTTCACCACCACTATTCCGTTACGGGGCAGGCAGACAATGCAAGAGCCTTTGACAAACACAAAGACGAGTTACGCAAAGCAGAGCTGGAGGGAATCCGTCGTGACATCTCCTCTCAAAAGTACAAGGAGGCTGGTTACAACTTTGCCATCACCATCCGCTCAAAACGAAATCCAAAGGAAGTTTATTTCCATACAGTTTTCACTTCCAAAGAGCTACAATGAGATGAATGGCAAGGAAAAGGCATGTCTGAAAGGATTGCACGACAGTCAACATCGCAGAAATGCGTTCTCATCTATCCGCTTTCATTAGTCCTTTGAAGCGGAGTCAGCAGCATCCAAATCTTCAGTTTCTTGTGGCTTACTGATTAATGCAGATGCATTTTCTTCCATACGAAGCCTCCTCTGAAGCTGGTAGATTTTTAAAGAATTAAGTCCTTCGACTACCCCATAGAACACCATACACCATCCAACGATGAGCAATGGACTCGCAAGGGCGCCGATAGGCTTCAAAACTATCAGTATGCCAACGGCTAAAGTGACAGCTGGCAACAACCAATAAAAGAAGGGAATGCGGGCATACTGACGCAAACCACCAAGCGTAACGAACTGGTTGATGGCCCCTAATATAAGAATTCCCGCCAATACATAGGCAACTCCGCGAATAAAGAAGCCAGTCATAAATATAAGTATCAAGCCCAGAAGTATGCTGCCAACACCCGCTATGGGAAGCGGGGTGGATGACACTTTGACAATGTGCCCCTTTTTGTTGACATCCCCTCTATCACGATTCATTTTTCTCCGCCCCAAGAAGTAGAACAGGCATGACAAACAACCAGACAAGAAGAACAAACCACCAGCGATGATTACCATCCATTCAAGTGTTGTCTTGCGATAAATTACAAGCATTACACCCACTACAATGGAAACAATAGCACGAAGTGCAGAACTTTGAAACATTTTCATAAATACACTTTCTTGAAAAAGGAAATCTAAAACTCAACACAAATTTACGAAAAAAACGCTATACACCCGCATTATCGACTTATTTTGAGTAATTTTGCAGTAAAAACAAGTTCTAAGAAATGACAACATTACTTCTTGTACGCCATGGAGAGACCTTCGACAACGCAGCTCATTTGATGCAAGGGCAGGTGCAGGGGAAACTCAATGATACGGGAATTGCACAAGCAAAAGCCGTTCGTGACCAAATGGCAGAAAAGCACATAGATGCTTTCGTGGCCAGCGATCTCCATCGTGCGATTGAAACTTGCGAGATCATCGCACAACCTCATCACATACAAGTCACACAGACACCACTATTGCGCGAACGAGATTGGGGGTCTTTTACGGGGAAATATATTCCTGATTTGCAGTCGGTCAAAGAATGGCCCGATGACATAGAGCCATTGGACGAGCTTAAAACACGCGCACAGCGATTTCTGACTTGGATTCGCAAACATTATCCTGACCAAACGGTGCTTGCCGTTGGGCACGGAATCATCAACAAAGCCATACAAAGTGTCTATACTGGAAAGCCGATGAATAAGATCCAACGAATGGAGAACGCTGAAATCCGCCGCTTGGAACTTTGACATCAACAAGTTGCTTCTATGAAAAACAATATTTTGTTTTAAGTATCAACAGTAACATTCTTCTACATTTTATAGTACTCAACAAGTCCTTCTATGGGACTTTTCATCACCCTGGCAAGGTGGAGGCCATGCCCTTTGACCACTTCTGCAAGTATGTCCCTAAAATGCCAAGCTATCCCCCCGACACAAGCAATAGGACCCAACGGGTGAGAATAGCACAGGACATTGAGACGGAAGAATGCTTCAAAGTTTTCTGCCACCAATGATTTAAGCGCTGGCTCTGCAATATGTCGGAGTATAAATGGAGCAATGGAAGCAAGGTAGCGGTTAGCGAGCGGTTGACGATAGACATGGTCTATAATGTCATCATAACTTTGTCCACTTTCTGAGAAGAAACCGTCGCGCAGATAAGTGGGCAACCACCCTTTTAGAATTCCGTTGAGAAAATTACGTCCCAATACAGCCCCACTTCCCTCATCGCCAAGGACATAGCCAAGTGGAGGGGTGTGAGCAGTAATGTTCTGCCCATCAAAGAGGCAGCTATTGGCACCTGTCCCGAGGATGCACGCAACACCTTTATTGTGTCCCAATACCGCATGTGCAGCTCCCAAAAGGTCACTCTCTGCTTCGATTTTTGCTGATGAAAAGAGAAAGGAGAGTCGAGCCACAACCCGTGGTGACTGCGCAACTGTGCATCCTGCGCCATAGAAGTACACATCGCTTACTTCTTCAATCTCTACACCAGCTTTCAAAAGCTGTGGATAAAGTTCTTGGGAAAGCACGCTGTCTATCTGCTTATCTGTAAAAAGTAAAGGGTTGATTCCTTGGGTAGACACGCTCACGAATGCCCTTTCCTGTGCTCCCACAACAGCCCAATCTGTTTTGGTACTTCCGCTATCTGCTATCAATATCATCCTTTCTAACTTTTTAGCTTTCAAAGGTATGAAAAATTAGCTGTTGAATCAAGTTTTTTCCTTGAAATTTAGTAATTTTGCAGCAATGTAGCAATACCTCACCAGACTCACTATGAAGTGTTACCTTTCTGGTTTGTCGTTAAGCTTAGAATATAAAAGAGAATCCATTGGCAAAAATGAAGCTCCTCCATACTTGTCTGTTGTCATTTATCCTCCTGCTCAATGCACTCCCATCCAATGCTGTTTTGCAGGAAGATTCGCTTAAAAACTCGCTTGCCGTCTTGAGACATGAGTTAATTACAAGCCACTATCAACTCAACGAGCAGACTACCCGTGCCAAGCAATGGAACAGCCGTATCACCTCACAGCTAAAAGATATAACACAACGGTCATCACAGGTGTCATTGATGCTCTATTCACAAAACTCCGAATACATATTCGATGTCACCTATGCTTGCCATCAAGCAACCACCCTCTACAACGAGTTTGAGGCAAAAACGCGTCCATTCAGTACCCTTGTTGAGCAGAGTAAACAAGACATCGCCCGTTACGATTCTCTTATCAACTCTTTGAGCACCATGTATACTGACGGAATGACAGAGCGTGAGAAGATTGACCGAAACGTTTGTTTGACATTGGCGGTGAGCATCAGACGTATGCTCATGGAGAATAACCAAAATTTTCAGGACTACATCCAATATTACAATAGTACACGAAAGCAACTTAAAGAATTAAATGATTACGCCCAAAAGCGTTATCAAGAGATACAGGGCAGCCTACTCCAAACCACGAATGAGAATTACTTTTCTATCCTTATGCACCCTCAATACTATCTGTTACGCATGGTTGCAGCTTTTAAGGATAAATATGTACCACAGCAAAAAGTAAATTCACAATGGGACGCAAGCTGGATTATCATCCTTTTGGCAACGATCGCTTTTTACGGACTATTTGCCGTGTTGGTCAACTTCCTCTGTATAAGGTTTCTCGCCACCAAACTTATTAAAAGCAAACGATGGCACACCAGTATGGACTCGTTCCTCTCCAAACGAACTTGTATCATTATTAATGGTACCGTCATCACTTTCGGACTTGCCTTGCTTTTAATCCGTTACATCTCGCCTTCCAACTTTGTCTATATGGCTACAGGCATACTATTGGAATTTACATGGTTGCTGGTGGTAATCTTTACATCGTTAATACTTCGGGTGGATGGGCAACTCGTTCGGAACACCTATCGCAGCTATTACCCTATCATATTTGTAGGTGCAGTTATCATCTCTTTTCGTATTATTTTGATTCCGGCTGTATTTGTAAACGTACTATTGCCACCGCTAATGCTCATTGCCACGATGTGGCAGGGACACATTATCAAAAAATATCGTAAACAGGTAATGCGTAACGACCTCTACTTATGCTACGCCACACTCAACGTATTTGTAGTAACGGCAGTTAGTTCGTGGATGGGCTACACAATGCTCTCGGTCCAAATTATTATCTGGTGGATGATGCAACTTGCTTGCGTTTTGACAATTGCTTGTGCGCATGACTACCTGTACCGCTACCGCACAAAACATCAAATTGAAAACAAGCCTATCAATAAAACATGGTTTTTCCGCTTCATCTATTTTGTTGTACTTCCAGCGTGTCTGGTCCTCTCATTTCTTATTGCCCTCTATTGGGCTGCGGCTGTATTCAACCTCAGCGAACTAACATGGCGTATTTTCAGCACCTGGCTCATTGATACAGCCAACTTCAAAATGAGCATCTTAGGCATAGCGCAGGTTATCATCTTGTGGTTTTTGTTCAGTTACATCAATCATACAGCCAGGGACTTGATACATTTTGGGCTGCAACGGCGTGATCCATCAACAGCTGCTACCCGCTCAGTGATGTTTGTGAACGTTACACAGACAGTAGTTTGGGGAACATGGTTGCTACTCTCGCTGGCTATTTTCAAGGTGAACAACACTTGGCTCGTGGTGGTCTCGGGAGGTCTCTCTACAGGTATTGGATTTGCCATGAAAGACATTCTGGAGAACATTTACTACGGCATATCACTCATGGCAGGCCGCATCAAAGTAGGGGACTATGTGGTATGTGATGGCATTCGTGGCCGAGTGACGAGCATCAGCTATACCTCCACTATGCTGGAAGCAGTCGATGGATCGGTCATTGCATTCCAAAACTCCCAATTGTTCACTAAAAATTATAAGAATCTGACAAAAAATCATGGCTATGAACTGGATACGCTGGAGGTTGGAGTGGCCTACGGAACCAACGTCAAGAAGTGTTGTCAACTGTTGACAGAGGCAGTGTCAAAACTTAAATGCGTCTACCATAACCGCCCAGTAGCTGTACGGCTCAAGAGCTTTGATGACAGTTGTATGACCCTTAAGGTTCTTTTTTGGGTCAATGTTCTTGACCGCTACTCTGCCGAGGGTGAAATCATGGAATGCATTTACGACACATTGAACGACCACAACATTGAGATTCCATTCCCACAGCGTGAAATTACGCTGAAGAATGTGGCGGAACATCGTTCAGAAAAGACAGACTCAAAGGAATGACAGTGAAGAATGAATATTTAATGAAACTATAATGAATCAGAATATGGACAAACCAGTCATCATAGCAGGCCCTTGCGTGATCGAGTCTATGGAACTATTAAATACCGTTGCACAAGAATTGGCACGCATCAATAAGAAACATGACATCGACATCATATTCAAAGCGTCATTTGACAAGGCCAACCGAACAAGTCTAAACTCCTTTCGGGGGCCAGGACTGGAAAAAGGGCTTCAGATGCTTGCAGAAATAAAATCACACTACGGACTACGCATTCTAACGGATATTCACGAGTCATGGCAGGCTACCCCCGTAGGCAAAGTAGCCGACATAATCCAAATTCCAGCCTTTCTCTGTCGTCAAACCGACTTGCTGGTGGCCGCATCACGGACTGGAAAGGTGGTCAACATCAAAAAGGCCCAGTTCCTTTCAGGGAAAGATATGCAATACCCTCTACAAAAATGTCTTGAAAGCGGAGCAACCGAGGTGTGGTTGACTGAACGAGGAAACTGCTTCGGGTACAATAATCTCGTCGTTGACTTCCGTAACATACCTACAATGCTTGCACTTTGCCCCACTGTTATCATGGATTGCACTCACAGTGTACAACGTCCGAGCGCAGGTGATGGAAAAACAACGGGCGACCGACGCTTTGTACCTTCTATGGCAATGGCAGCAAAAGCGTTTGGAGCAACAGGGTATTTCTTTGAAGTTCACCCCAATCCTGATTTGGGAAAATCAGATGCTGCGAATATGCTTGAGCTTGGCAAGCTTGATGAACTCATTGCGAAACTGTTGGCATAATCCTACAATACCTCAATTATATATGGAGTACATCAATTCTAAGGCAGAGGAAAAGTTAAAAAATGTCCGCCAATATGCAGTCCAGTGCATCAAAGATGAATGCGAAGCAACTCTGAAACTCATAGACCAACTCGATGCCAACTTTGACCGTGCCGTAGCCATGATGTTTCATTGCAAAGGAAAAATCATCGTAACCGGCGTTGGGAAAAGTGGCAACATAGGAGCAAAGATTGCCGCAACACTCTCTTCCACGGGAACACCAGCCTTCTTTATTAATCCACTTGATGTATATCATGGCGATTTGGGCGTAATGACCAAAGACGACATTGTACTTGCCCTGTCCAATTCAGGGCAAACTGACGAGCTGCTTCGATTCATCCCCATGCTCCTTCACATGAAGGTACCTATCATCGGAATGAGTGGAAATCCTAATTCTCTGTTGGCAAAATATGCCTCTGTCCATATACAAGTGAAGGTAGAGAAAGAGGCGTGTCCCTTAAATTTGGCACCCACAAGTTCCACAACAGCAGCCTTAGTTATGGGTGACGCACTCGCCATAGCACTAATGGAGGTACGGGACTTCAAGCCTAAGGACTTTGCTCAGTTTCATCCCGGCGGTGAACTGGGGAAACGGCTTCTTACTACAGCCCATGACGTAATGCGAAGCGATGACCTGCCCATTATTCCGAAGGAGATGCACTTGGGCGAAGCCATCATCCATGTGAGTAAGGGGAAATTGGGTTTGGGTGTCTCTATAGAAAATGGAAAAGTCATAGGCTTAATTACTGATGGTGACATACGCCGCGCTATGGAACGGTGGCAAGCCGAGTTCTTCGATCATACCGTAAGCGACATTATGACAAGACACCCAAAGACGGTTGCTCCCGACACGAAGATTGCTGACGTACAACGTAAAATGCATCAATACAAGATACACACGGTGCTCGTTACCGACGCTGAGGAACACCTTCTTGGAGTTGTTGACCATTACAGCTGTATGCTTTAGTACTCTGCACTACTTATTGATATTTGATTATTTAAAGTCGAAGATTGAGGTTTATTAAAATCATATTGTTGTCAATCCTCTTTGTTTCCATCAACATGGAAGCACAAAGGGCCGATAGTCTAATGGTTCAGCAGCTGCGCACAAAGGGCGTGTTCTTCTCCCATAACAATTCTGTAGTTTTGCTAACAAGTGGGCAGGAGAAGTTCGATGACCTTTTCAAAGCTGTAGACCAAGCCCGTTCAAGCATACATCTTGAATATTTTAATTTCCGAAACGACTCCATCAATCATGAGTTGATGGAACGTTTGGAGCGAAAAGCGGCTGAAGGTGTTGAAGTGCGAGCTATATTCGATGGTTTTGGAAACTCCAGTAATAACCAGCCGATGCGCAAATCAGACCTCCGACTTATTCGTTCCAAGGGAGTTGAAATCTACGAATTCAAACCCTTGGCATTTCCATGGATTCATGATTTCTTCAACCGCGACCACCGCAAAATCGTTATTATTGATGGTAAGGTGGCCTATACGGGAGGAATGAACGTGGCCGACTATTACATAAAAGGCACGAAACAAGTGGGAAGCTGGCATGATATGCATTGTCGCATAGAAGGTGACGAAGTCAATACTCTACAAACTATTTTTCTCAGGATGTGGAAACTCGTTTCGGGTGAAGACGTATCTGGTGCAAAATATTACCGTGGCATATCTAATGCCTGCTACATTCATGGTCTTAAACCCGACACCACAGACACCAAAGGCAAACAAATGGTGGGCATCATCAACCGTGAACCTCATGTAACAAAAGACATTATCCGTTTTTTTTATATCAACGCCATAAATAATGCTAAAGTAAACATCAAGATTATCAACCCTTATTTTACCCTAAGTCGAAAGTTGAAGCGTGCATTGTCCAATGCTGTCAAGCGAGGAGTGAAAGTGGAAATTATGCTTAGTGTGAAAAGCGATATACCTATTACACCCGATGTCGGTTTTTATAATGCACACAAACTGATGAAAAAAGGTTGCCATATCTGGCTTTACAAGCCAGGATTCCATCACACCAAAGTGATTATGGTTGATGGAGAGTTCTGCACTGTCGGCTCTGCAAACCTCAATGCCCGCTCATTACGCTGGGATAGGGAGGTGAATGCCGTTATTATCGATTCAAATGTCACACACCAATTAGACGATTTGTTTGAGCAACAAAAACATGACTCCTTTCTCTTGACAGAGGAGAAATGGGACAAATGGCGCACACCATGGAAAAAGTTTGTTGGTTGGATTGGACATTTCTTGACCCCATTCTTATAATTCTTCACACTGTTATGAAGGTTTATCATTCCTTTTTGCTAACTTTGCACGTAATTTGAAGAAAATTCTATCATCATGGCCGTGCTGACCTTTGTCGTTGTCCGGTCACTAAAGTATAATCAATAATGCTCACGAAACAGTTTAAGCTGGTGGACATCGTTCTCGGTTGGATCGTTTTTGCGATTGCCGCGTTCGTCTATTGTTGCACCATTGAGCCGACAGCCAGTTTCTGGGACTGTCCAGAGTTTATTACCACGGGCTACAAGCTCGAAATAGGCCATCCGCCTGGGGCACCGTTCTTTGCCCTCACGGCCAACCTCTTCAGCCATTTTGCCAGCGATGCCACCCAAGTGGCACGCATGGTGAACACGATGAGTGCACTACTCTCAGCGTTTTGCATCATGTTCCTCTTTTGGACCATCTCACATTTGGTACGAAGACTCATTGTAAAAGATGGTATGTTCCCCTCCCTGTCTGAGGCAATCGCCATTGAAGGTTCTGCCTTAGCCGGAGCTTTGATTTATACTTTTTCAGACACATTCTGGTTCTCTGCCGTTGAAGGAGAAGTCTACGCCTACTCTTCGGCATTTACAGCCATAGTGTTTTGGCTTATTTTGAAATGGGAGAATTGTGCCGATGAACCTCATAGTGACCGTTGGCTCGTGCTCATATTCTATATGACGGGACTATCTATCGGTGTTCACCTGCTGAACTTGCTGTGCATCCCAGCCATTGTCTTGGTCTTTTACTATAAGAAGTTCCCCAATGCCAATGCCAAGGGTTCTCTTCTTGCTCTGCTACTTTCGGTTGTCATCGTTGCGGCTGTACTCTATGGAGTTGTTCCCGGCATCATTACTGTGGGAGGATGGTTTGAACTCTTCTTTGTCAACACCCTGGGCATGCCGTTCAATACAGGTGTCATCATCTACATCGCTCTCCTTATTGCCTCTTTCGTATGGGCTTTATGGGAAACTTACCAGAGTAGCCACACGAAGCGTGAGAACATTGCTTTCCTCACAGCTTTCGGCCTTTTAGGTATTCCTTTTGTTGGCTATGGATGGACAGCCTTTTTCACGGGTTTGGTTATCCTGGCCGTCTTGTTCGTTATTCTTAACATGAAGAAAGGGAAGTCCAAAGTAGCCATCATTCCAACACGCTTAAAAAATACGGCTTTGCTCTGCATGCTAATGCTTCTGATTGGCTTTTCCAGTTATGCCTTGATAGTGATTCGCTCTACAGCAAATCCTCCAATGGATCAGAATTCTCCGGAGGATATATTCACGCTGGGCAACTATCTCAGCCGTCAACAGTATGGACAGTACCCACTACTTTACGGACAGGCTTACACGTCTGCTCCTGCCATAGCAGAGGATGGAATGCATTACGAATTCAAAGAAGGAGCACCGGTGTACGAGCCAAAAGAGAAAGAGAGCAAAGACGAAAAGGATAGCTACTTCTTAGTGCGCCATCAATCCACTCAGGTATTTCAACAGAATATGTTCTTCCCCCGAATGTGGGATGCCGACCATGCCGATATGTACGAGTCTTGGATGGGCGGTGTCAAGGGACGTACAGTAGAGGGCGTGAAGATGCCAACGCAATGGGAGAATATTCAGTTTTTCCTCTCTTATCAATGTAACTTCATGTACTGGAGGTACTTCATGTGGAACTTTGCAGGACGTCAAAATGACATACAAGGTCATGGTGAACCCGAGCATGGAAATTGGCTTACAGGCTTCGACTGGTTTGACAATCATGTTCTTGGGCTTGGCGACCAAAACCTTATGCCAGATACCTTAAAAGAAAACAAGGGACACAATGTTTTCTACTGTATGCCGCTACTGCTTGGATTATTTGGTCTTTTCTGGCAGGCTTTCAGAGGAAAACGTGGGATTCAGCAATTCTGGACTGTATTTTTCCTGTTCTTTATGACGGGACTGGCCATAGTTATCTACCTTAACCAAACTCCTGGTCAACCGCGTGAACGTGATTATGCTTATGCCGGTTCATTCTACGCCTTTGCCATCTGGTGTGGCATGGGTGTGGCTGCCCTGTATGAGTGGATTAAGAAGTTGCGTGTCAATCCTGTAGGTGCGGCAGCACTGGTTTCCATTGCAGGATTGGTTGTCCCCATCCAAATGGCTTCCCAAACTTGGGATGACCACGACCGTTCGGGACGTTACACATGCCGCGACTTCGGTCAAAACTACCTCATGTCGCTTCAAGATAAAGGTAACCCAGTGATTTTCACCAATGGAGACAACGACACATTCCCGTTATGGTACAATCAGGAGGTAGAAGGCGTCCGCACTGATGCGCGTGTGTGCAATCTCAGCTATCTATCCACTGACTGGTACATAGATCAGATGACCCGACCAGCCTACAACTCACCAGCGTTGCCTATTTCTTGGCCGCGCATTGATTATGTTAGTGGAACAAATGAATATATACCCATCAACCCAGACTTCAAGTCACAGGTTCTTGAATACTACAAGACAAATCCAGAGGAAGCCCGCGCACAATATGGCGATGATCCGTTTGAATTGAAAAACATCATGAAGTACTGGGTTCGCTCGCGCGATGAGCAAAATCACGTCATACCTACTGACACGGTTTATGTCACAATAGACAAGCAGGCGGTGCGCAAGTCGGGCATGATTCTTCCAGGCGACAGCATCCCAGACCGCATGACTATCTCTCTTACAGGAAAGAGTGGACTCACCAAGAACGATCTGATGATGCTCGAACTCATTGCTAATTGTAATTGGACACGGCCGCTATACGTTGCAACAACCGTTGGCAAGGAAAATTTCATGAACCTCAGCGAAAACTTTGTACAAGAAGGGTTGGCCTACCGCATTACGCCGTTCAAAACCCAAAGTAACACGAATGTCAGCTATGATCATATCCTCTTCGATAAGAACAAGATGTATAACAACATCATGACACGTTTCCGTTGGGGCAATGTCAGCATGAAGGGATTCTACATGGATGAGACCATACAGCGCATGTGCTACACCCATCGTCGTATGTTGGGCGAGTTGGCTCTCCAGTTTATTCAGGATGGTGATAAGACAAAAGCCCTCAACCTGCTTCGCAAGGCAGACAAGGAGCTACCCGACTATAATTTGCCTCCCTATTTTCTGGGAGGTAGCGGACAAATGGCACAAGCATACCTCATGCTTGGCAAGAAGAAAGACGGTGAGCGCCTGCTCGACGCTATGTGGAAGGACAACGCGCAATATGTCCGCTATTATGTGTCGCTCAACTCCAAGGGCTTTAATTTGTCAAGCCAAAACTGCTATACAAATATTCAGATACTCATGTCACTCATGCAGTTGGCCGATCAATACGACAAGGGATGGACCAACAGACACATGAATGAATTCAGCTCACTCGTGCAAAGCTATCAGCTGCGTGGGGGCAGCTTTGATAACTAATGCTGATTGAGCAACCTGCACGTTTCCTCCGTTTACTCTATCCTCACGCTCTGTGGAGGATGAGTACAGAGGAACGCGCTGTTTATCTGACATTCGACGATGGCCCCATTCCTGAAGCCACACCTTTCATTCTTGACACACTCGATTTGTTTGATGCAAAGGCAACTTTCTTTATGGTGGGCGACAATGTACACAAACACCCTGAACTGTATGAAGATGTCATCAGGAGAGGCCATCAAGTGGGCAATCATACGTACCATCATCTTGGGTCTTTCAAACATTGGACGCTTACTTACGCTGTCGATGTCACAAAGGCACAGGCACTGATTCCTTCGCCCTATTTTCGACCACCTCACGGATGGCTTCGCCATTCTGTATATTGGTGGGTAAAGCATCATTACCGCGTGGTCATGTGGGACCTTGTAACTCGTGATTACTCCAAATGGTTAAACGGGGATGACGTTTATAACAATGTGCGCAGATATGCCCGCAATGGCTCTATCATCACATTTCACGATTCCTTGAAGAGCATAGACAAGCTAAAGACAGCACTGCCTGACTCTCTTCAGTGGTTGAAGGAACAAGGTTATGCGTTCAAGCGATTGCCAGACGACCCCAATGAAACTCGCTTCTAACATTATGCCACACTATTTGCTTTGACCAATCCCAAATTATCGGAACAGCAAAAATCAAAAAAAGGCTGGTTCTTACGTCTGTAACTCAATATATCTATGCTCAAATTCATTTCTTTCGGAAGCGGAAGTAGCGGTAATTGCTACCTGCTATACACCAATACAGACTGTTTGATGATCGATTGTGGCATTGGAATCCGCACACTTAAAAAACATTTCAAGCAGTATGGGTTCAACCTTGATCAGGTAAAGCACATCATCCTCACCCATGACCATGCAGATCATATTAAATCAGTCGGCTCATTGAGTAGCGATTACCACATTCCCGTATATGCCACAACCGATGTTCACCGGGGAGTCTGTTCAAATAAATGTGTGCGACATAAGATAGACAAGGAGAATATCTTCTATTTGGAGAAAGGTGAGACGCAGCAAATCGGTGAGTTTACCGTATCCTCTTTTGCAGTTCCACATGATAGCACTGATTGCGCAGGCTACTCCATAGTCTGTGAAGGAGTTTGCTTCGGCCTTGTCACAGACTGTGGACACATTACGGAGGATATCAAACGCTGCATAACGCAATCCAATTACCTTGTGCTGGAAGCCAACTACGAACCAGAAAAGCTCGAAAGTGGAACATATCCTCGCTATTTGAAAGATCGTATCTCTGGGCCAAACGGACACTTAAGCAACAATGAGTGTGCTCTTGCACTTGTTGAGAATGCATCCCCATGTCTTCGTCATGTTTGGCTCTGCCATCTCAGCAATGAGAACAACCATCCAGAACTGGCGAGGCTCACCATTGAAACCATTCTTCGTTCCCACGGCATCATACCAGGAAAAGATTTTCAGCTCGATGTATTGAAACGCAAATCCCCCAGCCACATTTACGATCTAAGTCACGAGTAAACCGAAGTGACTCCTTAATATTTAGCGAGATCAGGGGAATAGGACAGGGTTAAATCCTTATGGCCATATAATACGCTGTGCTCTTTATTTAGTAAATGGTCGTTTTCTCTACACCAAAGGGCATCGCACTATCGCATTGTGTTTCATTGGAAATGTTGAAATGGTAATTCTTGTAAAAAAACAAATAAATCGAAAATTCGATTAAAACGCTTTGCTGTTCCAATAGAAATGATTTATTTTGCATGAAAGTAAGCTATAATTCACTCATTGCAAAGAAACAACAGACATGAAAAAAATCATATTAACCCTTATATTGCTTATGTCACTTGCCTCTCATCTCAAGTCACAAAATTTTGAACAGCTGTGGAATCAAGTTGAGTTGGCAGCCAAGAAAGACCAACCTCGTACTCAGATTGGTATTCTTGACGAAATACAAAATCTCGCTGTCAAGAAAAAATCTTATGGCAATCTGTTGGCCGCCACACTTCGCAGAGCCAGCGTAGAATATGAAATTTCTCCAGACTCACTCTCAAAATGGTTGGACGAGTTGGAGCTAATGGAAAAGCAGACTACGAATTATGCCCTCCGAGCTGTCCTTGATGCTGTGCTTGCTAAAGTATATGAGGCTCATCCAGGGATAGAAGAAAGTGCTACAAAAGCCGAAGGCTATCGTGCAAAAGCGCTCTCCCACCCCGACATCTTAGCAAAAATCACCGATAAAGACTATCAACCGTTTATTGAACAAGGAATTGACAGCCAGCTATTTGGCCATGACCTTCTTCATGTAATCGGTTTAGAGACAAATAATCGTGCCCTGTTGCATGACTGGTATCTTGCCCATGGCAATCGCGAAGCCGCCTGTCTGTTGGCTACCGATTTGGCAAACGGAGACATTCAAAAGCTGGACAGCATTATCGCTGCCTACCAAGATTTGTCTGTCTGCGGCCATGCAGCCATTGCCCGTTTCAATGCTATGCCCACATCAAACAACGAAGAGCGACGTGCCTGCTATGAATATGCAAACCAAGCTCTCGACAAATGGAGCGACTGGAAGGAAATGAACAAGCTCCGTAATGCTAAAGGGCAACTCATTACTCCTCAGTTTTTTGCAGAGATGGAATCTTACGTTTTTCATCCACAACAACAACCAAAGATTGTTTTCGAAGAGGTACGCAACCTTTCTGTGATACATGTGCGAATCTTTCGTACCCTGTTGAATGGTGACAACAGTTTACTCCGCAGTTACAATGATTTGGATGAGAAACAAATTCAGAAGATAAAAAAACAAATAGACAAAGTTCCTGTTCAATCTTGCGACATATCCTTTTCAGGGAAGCCAAACTACGAACTCAATACGGACAGCCTGTTGTTGCCCCAGCTTTCTCCAGGCATCTATCTATTGGAGTTTTCAGCAGATAACAAGGAAGTTGGAGTACAACGAAAACTTATTGCCGTCAGCAACATTCGCCTCGTTTGGCAAGCCCAACCACAGGAAAGAGTACGCCTTGTTGTCGTGCGGGCAGACGATGGACAACTTGTGAAGGGGGCAAGAATACAGGCTTCCTATGATATCAAAGATAAAATAAAGCAGTTTAATCTGACCACAAATAAGCATGGCGAGGCTTTTATCACTCTTAGTAGTAAAAGGCCCACTTTTTTTGTTAGCACAGCTGAAGATAAAGCACTACCAGCCCAAAGCGAATGGATTAGTTATAGCTATTCCCCTCAAGAACAACCACAAAAGAAAGTCCGCATTTTCACCGACCGCTCCGTTTATCGTCCAGGACAGACGGTGTACGTAAATCTTATGGCATGGAGCGTTAGGGGAACTGATACCAAGGCTATGCCTAACGAACAAGTTTCCCTCACACTCAGGGATGCAAACGGGCGAGAAATAGAGCAAAAACAACTCGCAACTGACGACTTTGGAACTGCTTTCACCACATTTCACCTCCCTTCCTCTGGACTGACAGGCCAGTTTGTGCTCACTTCAAGTCTGGGAAATGGCTATCAAAGTTTTCAAGTAGAAGAATACAAGCGTCCTACATTCGAAGTCCATTTCAATGAATACAAAGAAAAATATGCTCCAGGTGACACGGTAACTATGCAAGGTTCAGCCCGCACTTACAGTGGTTTAGCCGTTGAAGGAGCTAAAGTCAGCTACAAAGTCGTGCGTCGTCCCTCATTATGGTGGCGTTGGTGGCGTACCGACCTTGACGTAGAGACTGTTTACACGGGGGAAACCACAACTGACAACGATGGACTTTTCAAGGTTTCCGTACCATTAATCATGGACAAGGAAAAATCAGGGTTCTACAGATTTGAAGTAAGTGCGGACGTCACCGACCAAGCTGGAGAAAGTCATCAGGGCACAACGAGCCTCCCTATAGGCAGCAAAGAAGCAATATTGTCCACCAACTTGGCTGATAAAATACTTGATACCGAAAGGAAGCCCTTTGCCCTACAATATCGTAATGCGGCAGGAAAGGATGTGAAGGCGACTGTACGGTATGGAATTTTCGCCACAACGGAAAGGATGGAGAAGGAGAGAATGGTTGAAAAACTTAACCTCACGACTCCAGCGAACACCCAGATAGACCTGCCAAAGTTGAAATCTGGCGCATGGACGCTATTCGCTGTTTGTGGAAATGATACGTTGCAACACGATTTCATTTTGTTCTCGCTCGATGACAAACGCCCTGCCGTGCCGACACACGACTGGTTTTATCAGACCAGCGAGACTTTTTATCGTAACAATAAGCCCGTTTGTATACAAATTGGTTCCTCGGATAAAAATCAGCACATCGTCTATTCCGTCATTTCAGGAGAGAAAGTTTTGGAAAATGGACGCATCGACCAAAGCAATGCGGTGACCCTTATGAAATTCAAATACAAGAAAGAATATGGTGACGGGATACGACTTTGCTTTGCTTGGGTACACGATGGTGTGACCTATTGCCACTCCACAACCATTTCTCGACCTCTTCCCGAGAGCCAACTGAAATTGTCTTGGCACACATTCCGCGACCGGTTGACACCAGGCCAGAAGGAAACATGGACACTGGAGGTGAAGAATCCCGACGGTACCCCTGCCAATGCACAACTAATGGCGACACTTTATGATAAAAGTCTTGACCAACTGTACCCTCACCAGTGGAACGATGCTATACATAGAACACTTTATTTGCCATATACTAAATGGGATTATTTCGGCTATGGTGGTTTGTGGGCAGTTGGTCAAGCCCATTTCCGACCACTCACAGAGAAGGAGTTGTCTCTTGATCAATTCAGATATTTTTATTATAAAAATCTCTGCCCAGTCATCCTATATGACCGCATATTTCCACGACGTAACGCAAAAAGCACCCGATTGCGTCTTGACAGTGTGTTAGAAGAAAGTACAGTTGCCAATGGCGCATCCAATCAGAGTCCAGAGCCAGATGCTACCACCAAAGCAGAGGCGAAGACTCCCATACAGCTTCGTGAAAATTTGGAAGAGACAGCCTTCTTCTACCCTCAGCTTCAAACTGACAGCACTGGCTTGATTACGCTGAAATTCCAATTGCCCGAGAGCGTTACAACATGGCGTATGATGGGCCTGGCGCATGATGTGGAGATGCGGCATGGCTTGATAGAAGCTGATGCCGTGGCTCAAAAGGACGTGATGGTACAGCCCAACCTGCCTCGTTTCGCTCGTCTGGGAGACCATCTTATTGTTTATACTCGCATAAGCAATACAACAGCCGATCCCAAATCGGGCGTTACGCGACTCCAACTTCTTAATCCCACCGACGAGACTGTGGTCTATGAAGAGGAAAAAACTTTCTCCACCGAGGCGGGTCAGACAGTGAGTGAGAAGTTCAACATCGCCCCGGAAGTGCTTGACGGCCATGAGGGGCTGCTCATTGTGCGCATCACAGCGCAGGGTGAAGACTTTAACGATGGCGAACAGCACTACCTTCCCATTCTGACCAACAAGAAATATGTCACCACTTCGCTTCCGTTTACGCAGGACGAACCAGGCAAATTAAGCCTAAATCTCAAGGAACTTTACCAAGGGAATGGCATCGAACGACCAAGTCTGACCGTTGAGTACACCAGCAACCCAACGTGGCTGATATTACAGGCCTTACCTTATGTAGGCACGGTCAATGAAAAAAATGCCATTTCGCTTTCTGCGGCACTCTTTGCCAACACACTTGGACGCTATATCGTACACAAGAACCCACGCCTGAAGACAGTCTTCAAGCAATGGGAGCAGGAAGAAGGAACTGAGACTTCGCTCCAAAGCCAGTTAGAGAAAAACGAACAACTCAAGGAACTCGTACTCGAGGAAACCCCATGGGTGTCCGATGCTCAGTCTGAGCAGGCACAACGCAAAGCCATTGCCACTTTTTTCAATGATAATCAAATTAATTACTCGCTGTCGAAAGCTATCAACAACCTGCAACTCTTGCAGAATACTGATGGCTCTTTCTCCTGGTGGAAAGGAATGGAGGGCAGTTTTTATATGACGGTGGCTGTCACAAAGATACTCACCAGGCTGCAAGTAATGACGGGGAAAGACTCCTGTGTTGAAGGAATTGCACAGAAAGCATTCCAATATCTCGACAAGGAAATAGCTAAAAGAGTTGCAGACTTGAAAAAGCAAGAGAAGAAAGATAAAAATGATGTTTTCCCCAGTGATGAACTTTGTGACTATCTTTACATCAACGCACTCGCACAGCGCAAGGAAACAGATGACACCAAATATTTGTTGAAGTTGATGGCCCGTCGTCCTTCTGTACTCACCATCTATGGAAAGGCCAACACGGCAGTTATCCTCGCCCAATATGGCCATGTCGAAAAGGCAAAAGAGTTTTTGAAAAGTCTGAAAGAATTTTCTGTCTATACCAAAGAAATGGGACGCTATTTCGACACGCCACGTGCCCAATACAGCTGGTTTGATTACCGTATTCCTTCGCAAGTGGCAGCCATTGAAGCCATTCGGATGCTAAGTCCTGACGACATCCAGACCCTTGGCGAAATGCGCCAATGGCTTTTACAGGCTAAGCGCACCCAGGCTTGGGACACTCCTTTCAATGCCGTGGCGGCCATCTGGGCGTTTGCCGACAACGGGCAGATCTCACAATTAAGTGAAAACAATACCCCCGCCAAGCTCTCGATTGACAAAGAACTCATTGATGAGCAAGGGACAGCCGGACTGGGTTATGTGCGCCACACACAACAACTCACTGCTATCCCGCAAACTCTGACCATAGAAAAGTCCTCGCAAGGCACCTCTTGGGGCGCAGCCTATGCACAATACTTACAGCCTATGGATGAAACGAAAGAGGCATCGGCTGGCATCAGCGTCAAACGCGAGTTGCTGGACAAGGACGGGAAACCCGCCATTGGACTGAAGATGGGTGCCCGGGTGCGTGTACGGATCACCATCGTGGCCGACCGCGATTACGATTTTGTCATGGTCAACGATTTGCGGGCTGCCTGCCTGGAGCCCATCACGCAACAGAGCGGGTACCAACTGGGGTACTATCTTGAGACACGTGACCAAACGAGTCGCTACTTCTTCGATACTTTGGCAAAGGGGAAACATGTTGTCGAGACCGAATACTACATCGACCGTGAAGGCGACTACCTCTCAGGCATCTGCACAGCACAATGTGCTTATGCTCCAGAATATAATGGAAGAACTGGTACAGAACGTTTGATAGTGACTCATTAAAAGAGCAAATAAGACTGTTTGCACAATAGAAATATGACCATAGAGATTGATTCAGGCAGTGGTTTCTGCTTCGGCGTGACCACTGCCATCAACAAAGCGGAAGAAGAGCTTAGATCTGGGAAAACGCTATATTGCCTCGGTGACATCGTACACAACAGCGTTGAGGTGGAGCGTTTAGCGCACAAGCATCTGAAAACCATCGACCACAAGCAATTTCAACGGCTGCATGACACGACGGTGCTGCTCCGCGCACATGGTGAGCCACCCTCCACCTACGAGACGGCACAGCGCAACAACATCACGATAGTCGACGCTACGTGCCCCGTGGTCCTTGCCTTGCAACGCCGAGTCAAGCGGCAATGGGAGAAAGCTCCAGATGCTCAGATTGTCATATTTGGAAAAAAAGGGCATGCCGAAGTCCTTGGATTGGTTGGACAAACACAGGGCGATGCCATCGTTGTGGAGAATTTGGACGACGTAAAGCTGCTTGACTTTTCCCGCTCCATTTATCTTTTCTCGCAAACGACAAAGAGTCTGTCAGCCTACCACGACATTATGGCCTATATTAATGCGCACATCAGCTCTGAAGCCACCTTCAAGAGTTTTGACACAATATGTCGTTCTGTAGCAAACCGTATGCCACACATTGCCGATTTTGCCTCCAGGCACAAGTTGGTTTTGTTCGTTGCTGGACGAAAGAGCAGCAATGGGCGCGTACTCTTTGCAGAATGTTGCCGCGTCAATGCCAACAGTCATCAGATTGAAAGTCAAGATGAGATAAGAAAGGAATGGCTTGATGGCATCAATTCTGTGGGAATCTGTGGGGCGACAAGCACGCCAAAATGGCTGATGGAACTGTGTGCGGCGAAAGTAAAGGAACTCGCTGGGGAAGAAGAGTAACAGGTGAAATTGATGGCTCGTTTTCAAGGATTTGCAATAGAGGCGGTATTACGTCACAATATGGGCTCTATCGCACCACAAAACCAGCCCTATTGCACTGCAAAATAGCCTCTATTGCAAACCCATTTAGACCATTCTGCAAGTAATTGATAATGAGATGGTTTTATAATAATCTCCGTTGAAGGCCACTCTCTGTGTCTATCCATGTAGATGTTTGATCCCACATCAACGAGAAATCATAAATCTCTTTTCTATACACAGTATAGATAGACTTTTAGATGCAAAACATTTTTCATCAGAAAGGAAAAAACAGTGAAACGACTTCTGCTCGTTATATTCTTTACAGCCATACTTCCCGATATCGTGATATGGAATCTCTATTTAGTCAAATTACCTTACTTTATAACTGCATTTTGGTTTCTTCCATCGGCTTTGCTGTTGGCTGCATGGCTGGCTTTGGCACTTGAATTTCGTCACAGCCTTGCCGCCCGTACACTCAATGGATGCATTCTTTGCTTTGTCGTGCCCAAAATTTGTTTCCTTATCTTTCAGTGTGTCCAACCTTGGGTAGGAGTGCTTGCAGCCGTAATTGACGAACTGCTGGCTATTTATGGGTTGACGTTGGGATGGCAACGATTAAAGGTGAGACAAGTTCAAGTTTCCTTTCCCAATCTTCCTGTCGCTTTCAATGGTTATCGCATCCTCCACTTGTCTGATCTTCACCTCGGAACATTTGGCCGAAACAACTCTTTCGTGCACCGCATAGTCGAGACAGCCAATCAACAGCATGTGGACATGATGGTTTTTACTGGCGATTTAGTCAACAAGGTAGCTCGTGAGGCTGTCCCATATCGACATGATTTGGCTTCGCTCCATGCTCCAGACGGTATCTTTGCCGTGCTTGGCAATCACGACTATTGCGAATATGGCCCAAAGCGGAGAGCTGGATATCACGACCGCAACTTTCATCAACTTGAGCACATCATCGTCAATATGGGTTGGACCTTGCTTCTCGATGAACACAGAGTGATTCGGAGGGGAAACGATTGTATTGCCGTTGCGGGTGTGGAGAACATAGGAAAGCCTCCTTTCCCAGTAAAAGGGGACTTAGGAAAGGCCATCAATGGAATTGATAAGGACACGTTCACCATACTCCTGTCCCATGATCCTAACCATTGGCGCAGTGAGGTGATTGGCAAAGGAAATATTGCGCTGACTCTTTCAGGGCATACCCATGGCGCACAGGTGAGATTCGGGCGGTTGAGCCTTGCGCGATTTGCATTCAAAGAGTGGGGAGGCCTCTACCGAAATGGAATGCAATGGCTCTATGTGTCGCTTGGGCTTGGGGGCGCTTTTCCTTTCCGACTTGGTGCATGGCCGGAAATGACAGTCATTGAACTCCGAAAGTCACCTGACCAATAAATAGGCGGGAGAACAGAATTAGCCGTAAACCGTTTCAGACTGCTTACTTATTAAGCTGCAACAAAAGAGAGCATGTGGCACTTTCCACCACCCTATGAACCTTATGTCATGGCTTTTCTCTTGTCGCTGACCTTTTAGGGGCAACACGAATGAAAGTTAGTTTCTTGGGGATGTTCACCCATTTCCCGCCTACAACTATTTTCATGGTACTGCCTTTCAAACGCTCTAACGTAAAAGTGGAATCACGCTCCAAGGTCAGTTTGGCCTCCAAGTCCTCGCTTCCATAGTCGTTAGAGATTACCAGTCGAGCCGACTTCCCTTTTATCTCTGCACTGACAATGATCCATTTCCGAGTATCACGCTTCGCACTAAAATATCCTGGCACCTGTCCGAAGATTTCCTGATTGGGCGTAATGACATCGTTGTGATAGAAGTCCATGTCTATCCAAACCTGATACTCGGCGTTTTCTATTCTCCCATTAAATATTACTGTGTCGGTAGGACACGTTTGTCCCCAGGATGTCAATACAGCTCCTATCAGGGAAACAATAGTCAGCAATCGTTTCATATCCACAAGTTTTTAAATTCATTCAATGCAATCAACATGGGCGGGCAGTCCCTATTTTCCCTTATTATCGTTCTGAACAACACACTATCCAGCATTCTGAGGGTGAAGCCCTTCGAGTAATGCGTGCTTAGGCGCGCTTTCTTTGTAGCCTCGGTATAATGAATCGGCCATGTTAGCAGCCAAGACGAATTGCACCCAAAATGTTCTCAACATGAATTTATAGAACCTATTCAAGGCTTTTCTTCACCATACTAAGGTAACAGAAAAAAGAAAAAGTCAGATTAAACCAATTAATCTGACTCTCTAACTTGCAAGTCGGGGCGACAGGATTCGAACCTGCGACCACCTGGTCCCAAACCAGGAGCGCTACCGGACTGCGCTACACCCCGCATGCATCATGCTGTAAAGCGGATGCAAAGGTACATCGATTTTTCTAAACAGCAAAGAAAATAGACGTTTTTTTGTCTATTCCTCAACATGAAAAGGAATTTTCTTGCTCCTGAAAACAACGGGGAATCCATCAACTATCCCCATAGGTGTAATTATTTCTCCGCTGAACGACGATACTCAAAGCAACCTATATCGGGTCTTTCGTCGCGCGGGAGGCCATCGCGGTCGCCTTTTCCCCATCCATCTTGTAGCACAGCCGCCGAATCAATGGCATGCGAAACACTGTCAAGGTGAAAATCGAAATCTTGCTTATCGTAATCAATTTTAACAAAGTTTTTCCGTCCATAGGCGGTCGTGTCCTTGGTATTCTCCCAAATCACCCCTTTATAGTGTGCCTCATCAGGAGACTCTGGTTGCCCTGTGCGTAGCAGGCAATGGTCAAAAAGATAAGCTGCAGACTCGAGATCTGAGAAATTTCCCATGATTTCATCATCCGAATAGCCTGTAATTATGGTATTGAACACATCGAACCTTGTCAAAGGAATCATACTTTCGCCTTTGTATCGGTCACCAAAACGGAGGGAAACACCCACAGGTTGATCGAGATCAAAAGGGAAAAATTGCGCCAAGGTACAATAACGCATCGTCACACTACCTCCGACGATGGAGACACAATCAATCGAAGCGTTGGTAATTTGGGCATTGTACAGATCGAGCAGACATCCGACGGAGTAGAGCCCGTAGCCTTGGCAGTTGTGAACCGTACTGTTGTAAAGCCTTAGCTTTGTACGGTCGGATGAAGAAGAGTCACATACAATGCCATTATAAGCCGAGTGCAGGTCTGTATAGTTCATTTCATTGTTAAATGAAGAGCCATGGAAACGTATGCCCTGCCATTGTCCTGATACTCGATCATACGGCAGATAATCGAACATGCGGTCGATGCGATCACCACGCAAGGTAACATTTGCTTCTGGTGTACCCGTTGTGCGTAGCGTTCCATAAACCTGTATTCCCGCTTTGTTGGCAAAGTAAAGAGTGGTGCCTGCGCCTATAGTGAGGGTAGCCGCGCTGTCCACCTTGATTCCCTCTTTGATTACAATTGGTTTTGTACTTTGTATTAAGGTGTCACAACTAATCTCCAAGTTCTTTACAAGAGTAGCGTCCCATGACCATGCACGCAGATTGACGCGCTGCTCTACCCCACTTTCCAACGTGAATATTAAGTCGTCTTCCAATAGTTGGGGCTTATCTGTGTGAGTCTCGGCAGAGGTCAACTCTACAAAAACACGCAGCGAATCACCCTTGCGGATCTCCACATCGCCTACCTGGTAGCCACTGGACTGGCCAAGAAACATTCCGTCCACGTTTACCCGAAAACCTGTTTGATTTCCGTTTCGTAAACGTACACTACTGCACCTTATACCATCATCAGAATGGTTATAGACCCAAAAGGTACGCGTCGTGGTGGGCACACGTGAAAACATGGTGTCAAGACTCACCGTGTCAGCCGAAAAGGCAAGACGATTAGATGTTGACAAGGAGAAGGAGTCATCATCCGCACAAGCTGCCAGCAATATGGCAAAAGCAACGGAAAGAAGCAGGTGCTGCAAGTTCTGTAATTTCATATCTATGAAAACGATAAACATCAAAAATTATTGTTGAAATACAGAAGCAAAAGAAAACTCATTACAACAAATCATGTGCAGCACACAATGCGCCCTAAAGAATCAATGCCAGCGGACTTATAGGCAAACTACAAGTGGACACCCGCTTAGGATAAACATTACTACTGACAATTTACCAAAACCCAATTAAGATAAAAGTTTTCAGCCAAAACTTTCCGTAATCAGTTGAAAATAGCTAAATTTGCACGAAAATTACAAAACAGATTTCAAATAAAAATTATTACATAACAATCTAAATTTAACAATGTCAGAAACAATTAAGCTACGTAAGGGCTTGGACATCCGTCTGAAGGGACGTGCCTCGGAGACCATTACCCGCTTGAAGCCATCTGCGGAGTACTCGCTCGTACCAGATGATTATACGGGTATGATACCGAAGGTAGCCGTCAAAGAGGGCGACCATGTCCGCGTGGGTGACTTTTTGTTTGTCAACAAGCATTGCCCAGAAGTGGGTTTTGCGTCCCCTGTCAGCGGAACTGTGACAGCTGTTGTTCGAGGTGAGCGCCGCAAGGTGCTTCGCGTCTCCGTAAAAACAGATGTAAAACAGGATTATGCCGACTTTGGCATCAAAGACCCATCAAGACTCGATGGCCCCTCTGTGGTCCAATCGCTGCTTGAAGCTGGTCTTTTCGGCTACATTGACCAACTCCCCTATGCGGTCTCTACCACTCCTGACACCAATCCAAAGGCCATCTTTATTTCCGCACTTCGTGACAAACCGCTACAAGGTAACTTTGAATTGGAATTACAAGGACAGGAAAAAGATTTCCAGACGGGTATCACTGCCCTGTCACGCATCGCCAAAGTGTACCTTGGCGTTGGGGCACAACAGACTTCGCCAGCTTTATTGGATGCGAAAAATACGGAAGTGACTGTTTTTGATGGTCCATGCCCAGCGGGCAATGTCGGTGTACAGGTGAACCATATCGCCCCCGTTAACAAGGGTGAGACGGTATGGACAGTCGACCCTACTGCTGTAATCTTTTTTGGCCGATTGTTCAACACAGGAAAAGTAGACTTGCGTCGTATCGTAGCTGTGGCTGGAAGTGAAGTAAAGAAGCCTGCCTATGTCGAAGCCCTTGTCGGTACGCCACTGAAAGATATCATTGAGGGCAACTTGAAGGAAAATCGCCATGTCCGCTTGCTTAATGGTAATCCGCTTACAGGACGCATTGCAAGCGAAGATTCGGTACTTGGCGCACACACTTCAGAGGTATGTGCAATTCCTGAAGGAGACGATGTCGATGAGTTGGCCGGTTGGATTATGCCGCGTACAAATACGTTTTCTACGTCGCGGAGCTACTTCTCTTGGTTGCAAGGCAAGAAGGAATACTCACTCGATGCACGCATTAAGGGTGGCGAACGCCACATGATAATGAGCGGAGAATACGACCGTGTGCTGCCAATGGACATTTATGGAGAGTACCTGATCAAAGCCATTATTACTGGCAACATCGACAAACAGGAGCAGTTGGGCATCTACGAGGTCAGCCCTGAGGATTTCGCACTGGCCGAATTTGTTGACAGCTCAAAGCTCCCTTTGCAAAAAATAGTGCGTCAAGGTCTTGATATTCTCCGGAAAGAAAATGCTTAAAATAAGAAAATAACAAAGTATGAGTCTTAGAAATTATCTCGACAAGATACGTCCGAACTTCGAAGAGGGCGGTAAGTTCCATGCTTTCCGTAGCGTCTATGACGGGTTCGACACATTCCTTTATGTGCCGCACGCAACATCTAAAAGCGGAGTCTCCATTCATGATGCTATCGACTCGAAGCGCATCATGAGCTTTGTAGTCATCGCATTGTTGCCCGCCATGCTTTTCGGAATGTACAACATTGGGTACCAGAATGCCATGGCAGCTGGCAAGTTGGCCGAAGCTTCATTCATGGGAATGTTCCTTTATGGCTTTTTGGCCATGCTTCCCAAAATACTTGTCAGCTATATCGTTGGCCTGGGAATAGAGTTTGCCTGGGCACAATATAAAGGCGAGGAAATCCAGGAAGGCTACCTCGTTTCGGGTATTCTTATTCCACTTATCATTCCTGTTTCCACTCCGTTGTGGATTCTGGCTTTAGCTGTCGCCTTCGCCGTTGTCATTGGCAAAGAGATATTCGGAGGTACTGGAATGAATATTTTTAATCCTGCGCTACTCGCGCGCGCATTCCTCTTCTTCTCCTACCCCAGTCGCATGACAGGAGACACCATCTGGGTGGGCACAGACAAGATTCTTGGTCTGGGCTATCAGCTTCCTGATGGATTCACAATGGCTACCCCGCTGGGTGAAATTGCTCAAAACGCCAATGTACCTTACTCCTTGCAAGAGATGGTTACTGGCCTTATCCCAGGCTCAATGGGTGAGACCTCTGTCATTGCTATCGCCATTGGTGCTGCAATCCTACTATGGACGGGAATCGCTTCTTGGAAAACCATGCTGAGTGTGTTTCTTGGAGGTGCTTTTACAGCATGGGTATTCGAGGCACTGGGCATGAGTAGCATTGCTTGGTACGAGCATCTGATACTGGGTGGTTTTTGCTTTGGTGCAGTCTTCATGGCTACCGACCCCGTTACCTCTGCACGCACCGAGACTGGAAAGTGGATATATGGTGCACTCATTGGATTTATGGCCGTTGTGGTCCGCGTAATGAATCCTGGTTATCCCGAGGGAATGATGCTCGCCATCCTCTTCGGCAATATGTTTGCCCCGCTGATTGACTACTGCGTTGTAGAACGCAATATCAGTCGTCGCAGCAAACGTGGAGCACAAAAGATCGCTAACCAATAAGTTAAGGAAGAAGAAAGATGAAAACAAATAGCAATTCATACACTATCATCTATTCGATCATCCTCGTTGTTGTCGTTGCATTGATGCTTGCATCCGTCTATCAGGTTTTGAAACCACAACAGGATGCTAACGTGATGCTGGATACACAAAAACAGATTCTCTTTGCGCTCAACCAAGATCGCAACATGACGAATGAGGAAGCAACACAACTTTGGAAGAAGCTGATAGTGGCCGATGATATAATTGATGAAAACGGCAATGTAGCAGAAGCAGGAAAACCTGGTGGCACTGAAGCTGGATTCAAGCATCTCAGCTCCTCAGAGGCAAAAAATGGTAAGCTTGTCTTGTTCCGCTGCAAGGTGGATGGAGAGACAAAGTATGTTATCCCCGTCTATGGCAATGGACTTTGGGGGCCAATTAGTGGGTTTATAGCTATCAATGGTGATAAATCAACTGTCTATGGTGCCTACTTCAATCATGAGGGAGAGACCGCTGGCTTGGGTGCAGAAATCAAGGACAGCAAGCAATGGCAGGATAAGTTCAAAGGCAAAGATCTCTTCAAGAGCAATGACCGTGAACATATCGCCCTGTCGGTGGAGAAAAATGTAGAAGACCCAAAAACACAGGTAGACTGCGTGACGGGTGCCACTATTACCTCCAACGGCGTTGCTGAAATGCTCAAATCCGACAAAGGTGGTCTTCAGGCCTATGTTAAATTCTTTAATGCTAAGTAAGAAAAGATGGCTTTATTAAGTAAACAAAACAAAGAGGCTTTAATCAACCCCCTCAATTTGGACAACCCTGTCTTGGTGCAGGTATTAGGCATCTGCTCCGCCTTGGCCGTCACTTCACAACTGAAGCCGGCCATCGTCATGGGACTTGCCGTTACCATCATCACGGCATTTTCCAATACAACAATTTCCATCATCCGCAACACAATCCCCAATCGTATCCGTATCATCGTACAACTGGTGGTTGTTGCCGCATTGGTAACAGTAGTTAATCAAGTGCTTAAGGCTTTTGCCTACGATGTAAGTGTGCAGCTTTCGGTCTATGTCGGTTTGATTATCACCAATTGTATTCTCATGGGACGTCTGGAGGCATTTGCAATGACCAACAAGCCATGGCCGTCTTTCCTCGATGGTGTTGGAAACGGACTGGGCTATGCGCTTATTTTAGTCCTCGTTGGTGCTGTGCGCGAACTTTTCGGGCGTGGTTCGTTGCTTGGATTTAAGATTATCCCCTACTGCGTCTATGAGGCAGGCTATATGAACAATGGCATGATGACCATGTCTGCAACAGCCCTTATTCTCGTAGGGTGTGTCATCTGGATACATCGTGCTTATTTTTATAAGGAGAATAAATAAGGAGGAGGTATAAATTATGGAACATATTATTAGTCTATTTTTCCGGTCCATCTTTGTGGACAATATGGTTTTTGCCTTCTTTCTCGGTATGTGCTCGTTCCTTGCCGTTTCAAAGAATGTCAAAACCTCGGTAGGCCTTGGTGCCGCCGTCACCTTTGTGCTGGTAGTGACCTTGCCCGTCAACTATCTCCTTCAGACAAAAGTACTCGACCCCATGGGGTTGGGCTTCTTGAGCTTCATCCTGTTTATCGCAGTTATTGCTGGTATTGTGCAAATTGTAGAGATGGCTGTGGAGAAATATTCACCATCCCTTTATGGTGCATTGGGTATCTTCCTCCCTCTCATCGCCGTAAACTGTGCTATAATGGGAGGTTCTCTTTTTATGCAACAGCGCATTGGCCTTGACCCTGCATCTTCGCAATATATTGGCAACGTGTGGGATACGATCTCCTATGCTTTTGGCTCTGGTCTGGGTTGGATGCTCGCCATTGCGTCGATGGGGGCCATCCGCGAGAAAATGGAGTATTGTGACGTGCCCAAACCTTTACAAGGACTCGGCATCACTTTTATTACTGTCGGTCTCATGGCTTTAGCTATGATGTGCTTCTCTGGACTTAAAATTTAAATTACCGTATGGATATCAATTTCATTATCAGCAGTGTAGGGGTGTTTCTTGCGGTAATACTCCTGTTGGTCATCATCCTGCTTTTGGCTAAAAAATTTCTTAGCCCCAGTGGAAAAGTGACCATCACTATCAATGGCGACAAGCAGTTAAACGTCGACCAAGGTGCAAGTATCATGGCTACACTCAACGAAAACGGCATTTATCTGCCGTCCGCATGTGGCGGAAAAGCCAGCTGTGGGCAGTGTAAGTTGCAAGTGCTTAGTGGAGGGGGAGAAATACTCGATTCTGAACGTCCCCACTTTACACGCAAGCAAATCAAAGAAAATTGGCGATTAGGTTGCCAGTGCAAGGTCAAGGGGAACATGAGTGTCAAAGTTCCTGAGGCTGTTATGGGTGTTAAGGAGTGGGAATGTACCGTTATTTCCAACAAAAATGTATCTTCTTTCATCAAGGAATTTAAGGTTGCACTGCCACCCGGTGAACACATGGATTTTGTGCCAGGTTCTTATGCACAGATAAAAATCCCAGCATACGACACCATCGACTATGACAAGGATTTTGACAAGAATGACATTGGAGAGAGCTACATAGGTGCATGGAAAAAATTTAATTTGTTCTCACTGAAAGCTCATAATCCCGAGCCGACTGTCCGTGCCTACTCCATGGCCAATTACCCGGCAGAGGGTGACATCATTACCTTGACTGTACGAATCGCCACGACTCCATTCAAGCCTCGTCCTGAAGTGGGATTTCAAGATGTTCCGACAGGAATTGGCTCGAGTTACATCTTCTCGTTGAAGCCTGGCGACAAAGTAACTATGTCAGGTCCTTATGGAGATTTCCATCCTCACTTCGATTCAAATCGCGAGATGATTTGGATTGGTGGTGGTGCGGGCATGGCTCCGTTGCGCGCACAAATCATGCACATGACGAAGACACTTCACTGCACCAATCGGGAAATGCATTTCTTTTATGGAGCACGCTCTTTAAACGAAGCATTCTTCCTTGAAGACTTTTGGAATTTGGAGAAAGAATTTCCAAATTTCCACATGCACCTCTCACTCGACCATCAAGATCCAAAAGCAGATGAACTGGGCGTTAAGTACTACACAGGTTTCGTAGTGAACTGCATCCGTGACTCCTACCTGAAAGACCATGATGCTCCTGAAGACTGTGAGTATTATCTCTGCGGTCCTCCCATGCTCATCAAGACTGTCACCGACTACCTTGATAGTCTTGGTGTTGATTCAGAAAGCATCATGTATGACAATTTTGGCTAATCGAAATAAGTGAATAGCTGTACGCTTCAGAAACTCGCAAGTGCTTTACTTGCGAGTTTTTGTGTTATCGCCGCCCGCTGAAAGTTAAAAGGTCATTGATTAAATGCGTACGTAGAAAAGAGAAAACAAGGATGAGTCAATATAATTGAGTACAGAAGTAATCAATGTTGGTAGGTCGTGACATCTGGTGATTTCAGCTTGAGATATCTTGTAAGAGAAAGCCCCATGACTGTGCGTCACAGGGCAATATAGATTTCCAAAAAATGACATCAGCCGCTTAACCGAGATATTTCATCAGTACACGAGCATTGCCACTCTCCCGAATTTTCTCAATTGCTTTCTCTCGTATCTGGCGTACACGCTCACGCGTTAGTCCCATCTCTGTGCCGATTTCCTCCAGCCCTTTCTCATGGCAGCCAATGCCGAAACACTCTGTCACGATGGTTATCTCTCGATCTTTAAGCGTTTTTTTCAAGACAGCTTTTAGATCATCGCTTAGCGACTCGCGATCTACACCACGATCCGTTCTACTATCTTCGCCACCAGAGAGCATGTCTGCCATAGAGTTATCGTCATCATCACTAAATGGAGCATCGATACTCATGTGATGATTATCAGCATTTTGGCTTTGGCGGATACGGCTTTCATCTATTCCCGTCAATTCGGAAAGTTCATGAATGGAGGGACGACGATTATGCTGTTGGATGAATTCGTTTGTTACTTGGTTGATTTTTGAAATCGCCGATACCTGATTGAGCGGAAGACGAACAATACGGCTCTGCTCTGCAATGGCCTGTAAAATACTCTGGCGAATCCACCATACTGCATAAGAGATGAACTTAAAGCCACGGGTCTCATCAAATTTTTCAGCAGCCTTTACCAAGCCTATGTTGCCTTCATCGATCAAGTCGGTCAATGAAAGTCCTTGGTGCTGATACTGCTTAGCCACAGACACGACAAAGCGCAAGTTGGCTTTAATCAACTTGTTTTTTGCTCGCTCACCTTTACTGCCCCCCTTATGTATCTCCTGAGCTAATTCGATCTCCTCGTCTACAGTAATCATCGGCTCACGGCCAATCTCTACGAGGTATTTGTCGAGAGCCTCGCTTGCGCGGTTGGTGATGCTTTTTGAAATTTTAAGTTGTCTCATGTTTTTATTTCTCCCCTCCTTTGTACTGAATCAATGATGATGGCATTTCCTTAATAACCATAAAGGCGTGCAAAGTTATGCAATTTTCTTTATTCATCACATTGGTTCAAGAAAAATTTAATATGCTTTAACTCGATAAAGTAAAAATAAACAATATTACTCCTTGAGGATATAACAGTAGCATATACCTCATTAAGAAAGAATATAGATTACTGAGCCGATTTATTATCTTCGATGTTTTTAAGTGGGTGGTGATGGATTCGAACCACCGAAGCAAGAAGCAGCAGATTTACAGTCTG